>WNGK01002323.1_pt1 | contig 20585 bp, 19 predicted proteins | sample 5400601 | NCBI WGS metagenome assembly WNGK01 (sample SAMN13153376, study PRJNA577476) | soil metagenome | isolation source: 60 cm soil or saprolite under Garry oak tree replicate 1 | place: USA:California | collected 2016-06-15
ATCCTGCGGCAGAACCCCGCCATGCGTGACCTGCCGGCGATCTTGAACACCAACGGCCTCGAAGACCACCGCGACCTGCTGGCCGTGCTCGCCGCCCAGGTCAACGGCGGCGCCATCCCGGTCGCCCGGAAGACGAGCGCCGACGGACCATACGTGCGCGATCACGTCCGCCGCATCGCCCACGCCAACGACGCGGATCTGCCCTGGCCACTAGCCAAGGCAGTCCCCGGGCTGTTGCACGTGCGGGAGGTCTTCTGGCACGGCGCCGACAAGGCCACGCCGGTGAGCCTCCTCGCCTGCCTGCTCGACCTGCCGTGGAAACGCACCTACTGGAAGGAAATGGCCCGGCACCGGAATCACCTGACCGCCGCATTCGAGGCCCGCAAACGCCACGGCACCCTTACCTCCCGTACCGACGGCGGAGCCGCAGAGCCCGAGGCGCGCAAGATGGCGCAGAACCATGCCCGTTTCGTCGCCAACCAGTTCGGTCCGCTCGCCGTCGCCTGGGATCTGGCCGGAGGCCACCTGCACCGGCTGGGCGGGCGGCTCAGCCTGATCGCGGCACAACAGGAAGACGTCTTCCCCGAATTCAGCGGCAATCGCAGCGCACACCTGGTCGCATTCGCCACTCGATACGGCCCCGTGCTGGCCGACCCGTTCGTCCAGTCGCTGCCCGGCCACCCGATCCACCTACGGCCAGAAGAACCCCGGCCATGAACGTGCTTCCCGTTCTCGGCGCGCCCCTGCACTGGCACCCCGCGCTGCTCGCCCTCACCGCGATTGCCGTCACCCCGGGCGTCCACCTGCTGGCCTCGCCCCTTCTGGAAGGACGTAAGGTCACCTGGCGCGACGACTACGCCGCCGTACTCGTCGGAGACCCCTTGCTCGCCCTCGCCGCCGGCCTCGGCGCCAGCCTTTCACAGCCGAGCGGACCACACGGCTGGCCCGCATCCTGGATAGCAGGCTGCGCCTGGCTAGCCGGCGGATGGACCTTCGGATTGTGGCAGTCGCGCCACGAGTTCCTCGCCGGCCGCTACACCCTCGGCCAGATCCTTAGCCCCACCAAACTCTGGCACCAGTTCATCGTCTACCCCTTGCTCGGCTACTGGGTCACCGCCGCAGTATTGCCGGGCCTGGGCGCGGCCGATACCTCCGCACGCCGCCTACAGGCCGCGGTGATCATCGCCTGCACCGCCACCTGGGCGGTCCTGGCGTGGGACGCAATACGCCACCCCAAACCCGGCCATGGCACACTCGACCGGACCCGTCTCCACAAGATATGTCGCTACGTCGCATCTCTGGCCGGCAGCCGGCAGTAGGAAGGACACCCCTTCTCCTGGGCGATCTACCGGTGGATCCCCGGCCAGCCGTACGCCGATGAGGTACTCGCCGACCTCAGCCGGCCGGGTTCAGGCCGTTCCTGATGGCCGGATCTCCCGAGGAAACGGGTAGCGGGCGCGGCGGGACCGGGGCCGAGTGCACGATCGAGGTCGTGGTGCGGCCGTGCGGGGTGAACAGGTCGAGAAGTGGCTCGAGGTCGTCGATGGAGCGCAGATACACCTTCAGGAAGTAGCAGTCCTCGCCCGTGATCCGGTAGCACTCGGTGACGTTCGGGATCTCGCGGGCGATGCCGGGGATCAGCCGCAAGCCCCCGCCCACCGGGCTGATCCGGACGATGGCGAAGAGCGTGTAGCCCAGCGCGCGCGGGCTGACCTCCGCCCGGTAGGACAGCGTGCCGGACTCCTCAAGACGCCGCAACCGGTCCGCGGCCGCCGGGCCGGACAGGCCGATCCGCCGCGCCAGTTCGGCCACCCGCAGCCGTGGATCGGCCTGCATCTCGGCGACGATCCGCCGGTCAACGGCGTCCATTGGCGCTTCAGGCAATTCGAAAGCCTGACGGACGAAATTCCTTTGTTTTGATGGCATTTCCATGTTTACTCCCGCGCTTTAGTTCTTCCAGACGCCACTCTGACTTCATATGCTGCTCCTGTGCCGGACAAACCGCAAGCAACGCTATGAAATCGCGGGTTCATGTCGTTGCTAGCGCGACCGGGCGGCTTGGCCGACTGCCGCCGCAGTCGTTCTTCATGGTCAGCGCCGTTTTCCATTACCTGGGGCCGTCGCTGGCCGTGCTGCTGTTCGCCCGGCTGGACGTGCTCGGGGTGGCATGGCTGCGGGTGGCGAGCGCGGCGCTCGTGTTCGGACTCTGGCGGCGACCGTGGCGGCTGGCGCGCCGGCTGAGCCCGGAAGGCCGGCGGACGCTGCTCGGCCTCGGCGGGGTGCTGGCCGTGATGAACTCCGTGTTCTACCTCGCGGTGGACCGGTTGCCGCTGTCGACGGTGGGCGCGATCGAGTTCCTCGGCACCGTGATGCTGGCCGCCACGGGGGCGCGGACGGCGCGCAACGCCGGGGCGCTCGTGCTCACTACGGCGGGCGTAGCCGCCATCACCGCGATCCGCGTCACCGGGCAGCCGCTCGGGTTCGTCTTCGCCTTCGCCAACTGCGGGCTGTTCATGCTGTACATCGTGCTCGGCCACCGGATCGCGAACGCGGGCGCCGGGGACACGGGCGCCGGGGACACGGGCATCGACCGGCTGGGGGCGGCCATGGCGGTCGCGGCGGTCATCGCGACGCCGTGGGGCCTCGGCGGCGCGCTGCCGGCCTTCCGGCATCCGGTCCTGCTGCTGGCCGGGGCGGGAATCGGCGTGTGCTCCTCGGTGATCCCCTACGTGACCGACCAGCTGGCCATGGCCCGGCTGCCGCGGGCCTCGTTCTCGCTCATGCTGGCGCTGCTGCCGGCGTTCGCCGCCATCATCGGCGCCATCGTGCTGCACCAACTCCCCACCGTCCGGGACGTCGCGGGCATCACCCTGGTGGTGCTCGGCGTCGCCTTGCACCAGGAAACACCGCACCAGGAAACACCGCACCGGGAAACACCTGACCATAGAAGCAACGAGAGGACATGACGTGGACTACGTAAGGCTGGGTTCGGCCGGGCTGAAGGTCTCCCGGATCTGCCTGGGCATGATGAGCTACGGCAGCCAGGCCGAACGCGCCTGGCACCTGGACGAGACCGCAGCCGAGCCGATCGTCAAGGCGGCGATCGACGGCGGCATCACGTTCTTCGACACGGCCGACACCTACTCGGACGGCGTGACCGAGCAGATCACCGGCCGCCTGCTCGGCAGGCTCTTCGACCGCCGCGAGGACTACGTGCTGGCCACCAAGGTGTACTTCCCGATGGGCCCCGGCCCGAATGACCGGGGCCTGTCCCGCAAGCACGTGCTTTCCGCGATCGAGGCGTCGCTGCGGCGGCTGGGGACCGAGTACGTGGACCTGTACCAGATCCACCGGTGGGACTACGACACGCCGATCGAGGAGACGATGGAGGCGCTGCACGAGGTGGTCAAGGCGGGCAAGGCCCGTTACATCGGTGCGAGCAGCATGTTCGCCTGGCAGTTCGCCAAGGCCCAGCACGTGGCCGAACGGAACGGCTGGATCAGGTTCGCCGCCATGCAGAACCACTACAACCTGCTGTACCGGGAGGAGGAGCGGGAGATGCTCCCGCTCTGCGCCGACCAGGGCATCGCCGTGCTACCGTACAGCCCGCTCGCCCGGGGCATGCTGGCCGGCAACCGGACCCGCCAGGGCGAGCGTCGCACCACCCGGGCCGGAGACGACCCGCTGTCGGACGAACGGTATAACACCGACGCCGATTTCGACGTGGTGGACCGGCTGGTGGAGGTGGCGGCGCAGCGCGGCGCTCCCCCGGCCCAGGTCGCGCTGGCCTGGCTGCTCAGCCGTCCCGGCGTGACCGCGCCAATCATCGGCGCCACCAGACTCGGGCACATCACCGACGCGGTAGCGGCCAGCCAGCTCACCCTCACCGAGGAAGAGGTGCGCTTCCTGGAGGAGCCCTACGTCCCGCACGGGGTGCTCGGGCACGGCTGACGGGAAACACCTGTGCCTGCACGCCGGCGCCAACAGCATCTTCCTTGGTGAACGGCTGCTGACCACTGCCAACCCTGGTGAGAGCCGCGACACTAGGCTGCTGAGCCGTCTCGATTCGAGGATTGCGGACTCACCTCTGCTTGGATGAAGGGCGATGACACTCCCGCTTGTCACGACCGCCGCGGAGATCGAGCGGATCGTGGACGTGATCACCTTCTCCCTGCGCGAGGTGTGCCGGTGAGCTGGGATCGCTGGGCGCTTGCCGAAGGAGAAGATATCGTCGCGGCTGACCGCTGGCGGACGATCCGGGAGCTGGACGGCGGCGGCCCGCTCGTCCACGTGAACGGGTTCGAGGTGGTCTCGTTCGCGTCCAATGACTACTTCGGGCTGTCCCAGCATCCGGCGGTCCGGGCGGCGGCTCATGAGGCGATCGACCGCTGGGGTACAGGGGCCGGCTCGGCGCGGCTCATCGCTGGCTCGCGACCGGTGCATTCCGAGCTGGAACGAGAACTCGCGGCCTGGAAGGGCACCGACCGGGCCCTGCTGTTCCCGACCGGCTTTGCCGCCAATCTCGGCGTCCTCAGCGTAGTAGGCGGGCCAGGCGTGACGATCATCTCCGATCAGCTGAACCACGCCTCGATCATCGACGGGTGCCGCCTGGCCCGCGGCGCGGTCCGGATCTACCGCCACGGCGACATCGGGCAGGTGGCCCAGCATCTCAAGGACGCAGACCGCGCGGTCGTGGTTACCGACGTCGTGTTCTCCATGGACGGCGACCTCGCGCCTCTCGCCGAACTGGCCCGGCTATGCGTGGCCCGCGACGCCCTGCTGGTCGTCGACGAGGCGCACGCCGCTCTCGGCCCCGAGCCGCCACTGGCGGGCGCGCCGGTTCTCCGCGTCGGTACGCTGTCGAAGATGCTCGGTTCCGTTGGCGGCTTTGTCGCGGGCCCTGGCCCGCTTGTGGACCTGATCATCAACCGGGCCCGGCCGTTCATCTTCACAACCGCCCCGGCGCCCGCGGCCACCGCCGCGGCCCTGGCCGCGCTCCGGGTGCTGAGATCCGAGGAAGGGGATGCGCTCCAGGCGAGGCTCGCCGCGCTGACCGACCGGGTCCGGCCGGGCCACCCGTCCCCGATCGTCCCGGTGATGCTCGGCGACGAGTCAGCCGCTGTCGCTGCCTCGCGGGCGCTCCTGGCCAGGGGTCTGCTCGTGCCCGCGATCCGGCCGCCGACCGTGCCCCCCGGCACCTCCCGTCTGCGCGTGGCACTGTCGGCCGTTCACAGCGATGAACAGATCAGCCGTCTGCTCCAGGGCCTGGCCGCGGTTGTCCCGTCCTGAGCGGCTGGCCGTCGTCTGCGGCACCGCCACTGACGTGGGCAAGACCTGGGTCGCCTGCAGCTTGCTGCGCGGCCTGCGGCACCGGGACGTTCCTGTCGCGGCCCGCAAACCAGCCCAGTCCTTCGCCGACAACGGCGATGCGACCGACGCCGAGTTGCTCGCAGCCGCGAGTGGAGAAGCGCCATGGGACGTGTGCCCAGCACACCGCTGGTATCCCGCCGCGATGGCGCCACCGATGGCCGCCGCTTTCCTAGGCAGGGAGGCCTTCACCAGCGCTAGCCTCGCCGCCGAGCTGGACTGGCCGACCCGAACGGCGGTCGGGATCATCGAAACGGCGGGCGGCGTCCGCTCTCCGCTGGCATCCGACGGCGACACGGTGACGTTCTGCCGTCTCCTTGCCCCCGACATCGTCATCCTCGTCGCCGACGCCGGGCTCGGCACGATCAACGCGGTCCGGCTGAGCGCCGGGGCGCTCGGGGACGGCAGCGCACCGGTCGTGGTGCACCTCAACCGATACCACGCCGCCGACGAGCTCCACCGCAGGAACCGCGAGTGGCTCGCCGACCACGACCGGTTCGACGTCGTCACCTGCGTCGGCGAGCTCGTGCACCGCCTGCTCGCGCCGTGACCGCGCCTGCGGTCCGGCCCGCCGTCCCCTCGGGCGGCGGAACCCGTGGCGGCTAGGTGTGGGGCAGGCGGCGGCTCCTGCCGACCCGAAGGCCGGAACGCCGACCCGGGCCTCAGGGTCGGGCGCGGAGACGACCAGCGGCTGAGTCCAGTTGAGCAGCGGGCCGGTCATCGCCATCGTGACCAGGGCCATCACGATCAGCAGGCATACAGCTGCGGGTTGAGGAGGTGCTCCTGCAGCCCGACGGAGAGGATGACGAGCTCGGTCAGGCCCCGCGTGTTGACAAGCGCGGCCATGACAGCCGAGCCCCGCGGCGGGATCCCGGTCAGCCGGGCGCCGGCGTAACCTCCGCCGACCTTGCCGACAATGGCGACCGCGAGGATCACCGCGAGGATGCCCAGCGCATCCATGCGCAGCTTCATCAGATTTACCGTCAGCCCCGTGACCACGAAGAATATCGGCGCTGAAGCTGGCCCCGCGGGCAGCCGCGGGTCGGTCGGCTCTGTCACCCCCCTGTTTCGGCGTTGATGTCTCGCTGTGCGATCAGGGAGTCAACGGGGTTAAATGCCGCGCCCTCGACCGATGGCAGATTGACGTCCAGTCAGCAGATCCTCCTGGTCGCCGACGACAAGGCCGGGAAGAGGAACCGGTGGTATGCCGAGGCCATCCCGCACTTGTTCCCATGTTCCGAGTACCCCGCGGGGGCGCACACCCATTCTGACCTGCAGGCTGCTATCAGCCGCAATGCCGAACGACGTGAGCCTTGGGGCGTATGACTCGGCGACGATCAGCGTCGAGTTGTCGGGCGTCACCACCATGCCATTGGGGAACGCGACCCCATCTGCCACCTGCCCAGCCGGGCCGTCGGGCGTGAGCAAGGCGATGGTTCCGGGGGCGAAATCGCCGCCCAGGAAGTAAAAGATCGTGAGTTCATGGTGGTCACCTTTCTGTGCGGGTCAGGTTGTCGCGGCGTCCCAGCGCGGTGTGCGGGTATAGCCGGGACGCCACACCATCCGGTAGAGGAGCCGGGCGGGTGCGGGCAGCATGCCGAGAAGCCGCTGGCGGGTGTCGGCCGACGCGCCGTCGAGCATCCAGGGGAAGAGTTCGGCGGCGCCCCTCAAGCCCTCGCTCTTCCCGGCCGCCTTCCCGAACGCCGCCCAGCCCTCCGGCCCCAGATGCGCCTCGATCAGCGGCAGGGCGCGGTCCTCCTCGTGCTGCATGTGGGAGCCGAGCGCCGCGGTCAGCGCGCCGATGTTCTCCGCCAGGCCCGCGAGGCCGGTGGCGGCGAGGGAGGCGTCGACCCGGGAGACCAGTGGGTCGATGCGGGCGTGCTCGGCTTCCATCGCGTCAAGCACGGATACCTCGCCCGGCGCGGTCACCTTCTTCCGCAGCGCCGGCCAGAGCCAGGCGTCTTCGGCGGTGTGGTGGATGTGCAGCTGGTTCTTGAAGGTCGCCCAGCCGGCGCGCACGGCTGCATCTGCGGTGCGGCCCGCCTCGGTCGCGACGGCCAGGCGCCACAGGTCGCGGTTGAAGGCGTCGTGCGCGGCGTACATGAACGTGAAGTCGACCTTGCCCTGGAGCGGGCGCCTGCGGCGGGGGTCGTTGTTAGTCATCGGGACTCCTTGTCGTCTATTGACGGGTTATCGCGTCGCGGGTCCGGCGGCGGCCAGGCGGGCGGTTCCGGTGGGTTCGCGGTCATCGCCGGGCCGGCCCGACCGGCTCGGGCACCGGCTCCGGGACGGTCTGGTGTGCTTCGCCGCGGGTGTTGCTGGTTCGCAGCGCGATAATCGCGGCGGCGATCACGAAGATGCTGCCGGCCAGCAGTGCCCGGTGGAAGCCTGAGGTGAGCGCCTCGGGCAGGGGGGTGCGGGCGGCCAGCAAATGGTTGGTGCGGGCTGTGGCGATCGCGGAGAAGATCGCGAGCCCGAGCGCGCCGCCGACTTGCTGGGAGGCGTTGAGCAGCGCGGCAGCCAGGCCGGCTCTGCCGGGGTCCACGCCGGCGTTGGCGGCCGTGGTGACGGCCACGAACACGGCGCCGAGGCCAACCGATACGACCATCAGGCCCGGGAACAGGTCGGTGAGGTAGGAGCCGCCGACGGGCACCCGGGACAGGTAGTACAGGCCGCCGGCCGCGATCAGCGCCCCGGCGACGATCACTGGCCGGGTTCCGATCCGGGCGAGCAGCTGGGAGGAGATGCCGGCCGAGACGGCGACGCCGACGGTGAGTGGCAGGTAGGCCGCGCCGGCCTTGATCGGCGAGTAGCCCAGGACGTTCTGCATGTACAGGGTGAGGAAGAAGAACATCGACAGGAAGCCGGCCAGGGCTATCAGCTGGGTGACGTCGGCGGCAGCGAGCCCCTTGACGCGGAAGATCGAGAGCGGAACGAGCGGGTTCTTGCTGCGCTGCTCATTGAGCACGAACGCGGCCATCAGCGCGAAGGCCCCAGCGAACTCGCCGATCGTCCGAGCCGTGCCCCAGCCCTGATCGGGTGCTTTCACCAGCGCGTAGACCAGCAGCAGCATCCCCCCGGTGGCCAGAACCGCTCCGGTGATGTCGAAGCCTTCGAGCCGGGCTTGGCGTCGTTCACCGGAGATCAGCCAGAACATCGCACCGAGCAGGAGCAAGGCGATCGGAGGGTTGACGAACAGCACCCAGCGCCACCCGGGCCCCTCGGTCAGCACGCCGCCGAGGAACACCCCGGCCGCGGAGGCGAGACCGGCCACGGCACCCCAGACGCCGAGCGCCTTGGTACGGTCGCCACCCTCCTTGAACAGTGTCGTCAGCAGCGACAGCGCCGCCGGGAGCATCATCGCGGCTCCGAGGCCCTGCGCGAGGCGGGCGCCGACCAGGACGCCCGCGCTGCCGGCGAATCCGCCGGCGAGCGACGAGGCCCCGAACAGCGCTGTCCCGGCGACCAGGATGCGGCGGCGGCCCAGCAGGTCGCCGGCGCGGCCGCCGAGGAGCATGAATCCGCCGTAGGTGAGCAGGTAGCCGCTGAGCACCCACTGCAGGCCCTGCACCGAGAAGTGCAGGTCACGCCGGATGGAGGGAAGCGCCAGGTTGACGATCGACGCGTCGATGAAGTCGAGGAACGCAACCGCGCACAGCAGGGTCAGCGTGAGCTTGCCCCGGCGAGTCGCGAGGAATGACGGTTGACCGTTTGCTGCGGTCATGCGGAAGACCTCCGGTGGGATGAATGAGATGCCCGGCCGTAAGGCGGGACGTGTCTGTCACCCGGCACGCTACGAACGCTCCCCTGGCTTGGGCGTCACCCGAAGGTGCCGATGGAGTGGAATCTTCCGCAACGGCGCCAGGCACGAAGGTGCCGCGGAGGCGCCCGCACGCACAGGGCACGGCAGCGTCAAGCAGCCTGCCGGGTTGCGGCAGGCTTCTAGCCAAGCCAGTCCTACAATGGGGTTCACCCGGCGGCGAAGCTGGCTGTCGCTGGGCGCGCTGAGGGGTTGGTCCGATGGCTGAGCCGTCTGCGGCGGCCCCGCCGGGGGTCGCTGCGTCCGGGCAGGATGCTCTGCTGGCCACCAAGCTGCACGTGCCGCGCCCGCAGCCGGGATTCGTGCCCCGCCCGCGCCTGGCCGACCGGCTGGACGAAGGCCTAGCGCGGCAGCTCATCCTGGTGTGCGCCCCGGCCGGGTCCGGTAAGACGGCCCTGCTGGCCGACTGGGCCCGGCGCGGCCGGTGCCCGGTTGCCTGGCTGTCGCTGGATGCGGGCGACAACGACCCGGCACGGTTGTGGCGCCACGCGGTTGCGGCGCTGGACCGAGTACGGCCGGGGATCGCCGAGCAGGTCGGCCCGCTGCTGGGTCCGCCGGCGCCGCCGTCGTTCGAGGGGCTGGTGACGGCGCTGGTCAACGAGCTGGACGCCGAGCCCGGTGAGGGCGAGGTGCTGCTGGTCCTCGACGACTACCACCTGATCGACGCCCAGCCGGTGCACGCGTCGCTGACGTTCCTGCTTGGGCACCTGCCCCCGGGACTGCGCGTGGTGCTGGCCAGCCGCTCGGACCCGCCGCTGGCGCTGGCGCGGCTGCGGGCCGGCGGGCAGCTCGCCGAGCTGCGCGCCGACGACCTGCGCTTCACCGCGGACGAGGCGGCGGCGTTGCTGCGCGAGGCGCTCGGTGCTGACCTGCCGGGCGCGGCCGTGGCGGCCTTGGCTGCCCGGACGGAGGGGTGGGCGGCCGGCCTGCAGCTGGCCGCCCTGTCGCTGCGCGGGCAGGAGGATCCCGCCGGGTTCGTAGCGGCGTTCAGCGGCAGCCACCGCTACGTCCTGGACTACCTGGCCGGGGAGGTGCTCGACCGCCAGGCGGAGGAGCTGCGTAGGTTCCTGCTGGAGACGTCGGTACTGGAGCGTCTCAGCGGCGCCTTGTGTGATGCGGTCACCAGCCGGGCCGGTAGCCAGGCGATGCTGGAGGCGATCGAGCAGGCCGGCCTGTTCCTGGTGCCACTGGACGAGGTGCGCAGCTGGTGGCGCTACCATCAGCTGTTCGCCGATCTGCTCCGCGTCCGCCTGCGCCAGGAACAGCCAGGCCGGGTCCCGGCGCTGCACCGCAACGCGGCCGCCTGGCACGAGGAACACGGACTCGCCGACGCCGCCGTGCGCCACGCGATAGCCGCGGGGGACATGAACTGGGCCGCCCGGTTGATGGAGCAGTACTTCGACGAGCTCTTTTACCTGCGCGGCGAGGGTGCGACTCTGCAACGATGGTTTTCGGCGCTGCCTGCGGACATGATCAGGTCCCGACCGCGGCTGTTGCTGGCGCAGGCCGCACAGGCAGACACCCGCGGCCGCGTAGACGAAGTCAGTGGGCTAGTCGATGGCGCCGAGCACGCACACGCGGGCGCTGCCGATGAGCCGTTCGAGCCGTCGGCGGGCCAGGCCGCCAGCCTGCTGGTGAACGTCCCGGCCACGATCGCGGTCTTTCGCGCGTACCTGGCCGAGCTCCGTGGTGACGCCGAAGGTGCAGCCTCCTTCGCTTCGCGGGCCCTGGCCGAGATCGGCGACGGCGAGCGGATGCTCGATTTCATCACTCAGGGGCACCTGGCTATAGCCGCGTGGCTCCGCGGCCGACTGACAGCATCTGAGCAGGCCTTCACGTCGAGCATCACCGGATGGCGGATGGCGGGCCGACCCACCCTGATCGCCTGGGGCGCCCACCACCTCGGCCAAGTCCAGCGCGCTCAAGGCCGCCTAGACACGGCCCGCGGCACCTACCAGCAGGCGCTGGAGGTCAACGCGCCGCATGGCCGACCGACCACACCCGCCGCCGGCATCGCCTATGTGGGCCTGGGTGAGGTGGCCTATCAGCGGGGCGACCTGGACGCTGCCCTGCGGTACCTGACGCAGGGCATCGCGCTGTGCCGACAGTTCACCTACGCGCCGCCGCTAGCTACCGGCCTGGCCACTCTGGCGTGGACCAGGCAGGCCGGCGGTGATGCGAGCGGCGCGCTCGATGCAATGGGCGAGGCCGAACGTGCTATGCCGGGCCCAGCGGTAGGCCTGATAAATCCGGTACCGGCGCAGCGGGCACGGCTGCAGCTGGCCCAAGGCGACATCGCCGCGGCCACCCGCTGGGCACAGCAGGGCGGCCTCGCCCCAGATGACGAGCGGGGCTACCCGCGGGAGCCGGAGTACCTGGTGCTGGCGCGGGTACTGCTCGCCCAAGACCGCCCCGGCCCGGCGCTTGCGCTGCTGGAGCGGCTGCACGCTTCGGCGGCCGCCCAGGGCCGGGCCGGCAGCATCATCGAGATCCAGGCGCTGCAGGCACTGGCGCTGGCGGCCGCAGGCGAGGAGACACGCGCAGTGGATGTCCTGGCCGCGGCGCTCACCCTCGCCTGCCCGCAGGGCTACGTCCGGGTGTTCGCCGACGAGGGCCCGCCGATGGCCGCGCTGGTTGCCCGGCTGGTCGCGGCCCAGAAGGCAGACCAGGCCGCCGCCCGCGGCGTCCCGCTCGGCTGCCTGGCCCGGGTGCTGCAGGCGTTCGGCGGCAAGGACGCCGTGCAAGGCTCGGGGCGAGGCACCGCCGCGCCGGTGCCGGGCCTGGTCGAGCAGTTGACCGCCCGCGAGCTGGAAGTCCTGGTTCTGCTGGCCGCGGGGACTCCGAACCCAGCCATCGCCGCGGAGCTGGTGGTCACCCTTGACACGGTCAAAAAGCACGTCAGCCACCTGCTGGGCAAGCTCGGCGCCGCCAACCGCACCGAGGCCGTCACCCGGGCCCGCCAGCTCGGCCTGATCCCCTAGCCCGGTACCCGGGGTGCCGGTAGTCCTGACGAAAGATCCAACGGATATGCACCTGAGCTGCGGTGATGTGGGGGCCGCTGTCGGGTGGTGAGATCACTTCCGCTACGTTCTGCCTGGTTTGTTCCGGCGTGGCGGAGGTGGCTGGGTGTCGGAGAAGATGTTCTCCCGGGAGCAGTACGAGCAGCTGCGGTCGTTCCCGGAGATCAGCAGGGATGAGTTGTTCCGGTACTTCTGGGGTCTGAGACTGGCAGAGCGGTACAGCATCCTTCGCTAAGCTGGGTGATCGGGACGGGGCATGGGGGCCTCGCGGACGACCTTGCCGGGGCCGTCGGCGTCGTTTTGGAACACACTTCCACCGGCCGAACGTGCCGCCCACGCGCGAGCGGTCGCCGAGGCCGGCGGCCGGCATGCCGGCCGGGCTTTCGGGCAGATGCAGGTCATCGATCCGCGCGCCGTACACCTGCTGCCAGGACGGGCCGATCACCCCGGCCAGCCAGCCCGGCCGCCGCGGTCAGCGCCTCCAATGCCGCCCGCAGCGTCTCCCCGGCCAGCTCCAGCCGGTTCAGCTCGCGGATCGCGCCCAGCACGTGAGTGGACTCGGTGCGCTGCCGCCAGCCGGCCGCCGCCAGGCCAAGCCCGGCCAGGCGCGCCAGCAGCGCGTCCAGCGCCAGGCACGCCAGATCGCCGGCCACCAGCCGCGACCGGAACTCGCTCAGCACGCTGGCATCAAAGCCCCGGTCATCCAGCTCCAGGCCCAGCGCGTACTTCCACGACACCCGGTCCCGGACCGCATCAGCAGCCTGCCAGTCAGGTTCTCCGTGAACTGCAGCACGCTGGCCATCATCAGCTGCCGGGGGAGATCCCCGGCCGGCCCCGCACCCCGAACGCGGCGCCAAGCCCCGCATCGGCATACACCTCACCCAGCTGCTCGCGGATCCGTATCGCCAGATTCCCCTTCGGGAACGACGATCGCGCCACTCTCGTGGTGAGCTCGGGAACCTCCTACCCCGCCAATGAGCGTTCGGTTGTTCCCGATGGGCCGTCACGGGGCCATGTAGTGGTGGAAGGAGACGTGCCAGGGGGTGCGGGTCTGGTCGCCGCGGTCGGGTGCCGTCACCAGCGGGGTGCCGTTGGTGGCGCTCCCGCCGGGGTCGGCCAGCGCGGCGCCGGTCCCGGTGTTGATGAGGGGCCCGAAGTCGTTGGAGGACACCTGGCCGATCACCCATTTCTGGCTGGCCGCCCCGGTGCACGCCGCGACCTTGGCCTTGGCGCCGACCCCGGGGCCGGTGACGGCCAGGCACCTGCCGTTGATCCGCAGCGTGCCGTCGCTGTACCCGGTCCACTGCTGGGTGCTGGCGCCGGGGCTGCATTTCCAGGCCACCACGGTGGTGCGGTCGGCGGCCAGGGCCATGCACATGCCGTTGAACGGGTTGGCGACGGTGCCGCTGCCGCCCGGCGCCGTCGCGGCCGGCGTGCTGGCCGCCGCTGATGGTGCCGCGGTCGTGCGGGCCGCCGCTGATGGTGCCGCGGTCGTGCTGGTGCCCGGCGAGCGGGTGGCGCCCGCCCCCGGCGCGTTGCCGTGGCTGGCACACCCGGCGAGCACGGCCAGGCACGCCGCCGCGGCCAGTGCGGCCGCTGAACGTGTGGTAATCATCTTTTCCCCCTTGAGCCCGGGGCACCGGGGCATTCCGGCACCCGCAGTCCTCAGGCTCGTGCGGCAGGACGACAAGGAAGCAGGGCCGATGGTCCTGATGCAGGAGGTCCCTTTGCCTCTTGCGGCGCGCCCGAACCTGTCGGCGTTAAGACGCCGCCCGTGAAGATATCGTTGTGTGAACCTTCGGCGGTAAGTGGCAGGGATCCTTCGGGTGTCGTCTGCCACGCTGGCAACCCGCGACGTGATATCGCCGTGCGATCACGCGGTGATATTGACGACCGCGGTCCGGTCGGTAGCGGCCTGGTCACATGATCCCGATGACCAGGGATTCGCCGGCGGCTTGGACTACTTCCCTGGTGATGATGGTGAGCTGGCTGATTTCCGGGATGCGCTGGATCTGGGCGACGAGGCGGCAGGTCAGGCGGAAGTTCCCGCTGGTGATACGGGTGATCGCGGCGGTGGCCTCGCTGGGAGTGAAGTCGCGTTGTGCGGTTTCATCTCGGCCGCCACCCTGGCCGACGTCGGCCTGAACGCCGGGCCCGGCTGGTGGCGGGCCGCCCCAGCCGCCGCCTTGATCATCGCCGCCCCGGCCGTCAAGGACGGCTGCCAAGTCCGGCAGCACGACGACTGACACACCACCCGAGCCCCTGCCTGTCCGATAGATCAAAAATGTGCTCTGGCCGGAGGACGGCCAATCTAGCGCTGAAGATTCCGTGCCAAGGCGCGGGTACAGCTTCCGCCGGCCGACCTCGACGGGGCCGGGCACGCACGCCTGAGCTACCAGCCGGCCGAGGCGCTATTCACGGCCGCCCTTGGCGGGGCCACCCGAGCTGCGGTTCACGCCCCGGCCTGTTCCGTAGATCAGTACCTGCTCTGGCCAGCGGACGCCATTTATCGTCGCGGAGCTCTAGCCTTGACCTTCGGCAGTAAGTGGGTCTGGAGGTCTTTGCTGCTATTTGGCCCGGGGATCGCAACTTCAGCGCCACCACCTTGCCCATGGTCAGCCCTAGAGCTGGCGGCCGTCGTCCGTGGCTGTGGCGGCCGGGGATCGCAACCAAGAGTCATCCTGCCGCGTCACCAAAGACAGCTTCAGCTGGCGGCCGCCGTTCGCGGCGGCCGGGGATCAGGGCGGACACAGAGATGACTACCACACGTTCAGCGACCGCACTGGCCGGGACCGTCAGGATGCTAAGGACGCCCGGAGGGACCTACTTTCCTGACCCGTGCCGCGACCGTCGGCTGAAATCCGGATCCGCAGGACTCTCAGATAAGGGTGGCGATCACCATGCGCAGATTCATCCGGTGGGCACTTATGGCAGTCAGCGTGGCCGCGCTAGGCTGCGGCGTCGCAATCCCGGCGGCCAGGGCGACGGCCGCAGCGAAACCGGCCTGCAAGACCACGGCCAACTGGATCGGCCTGCCGGGCGACGGCTACGCCGGAGGCCAGGTAGTCCAGCTGGAGTTCAGCAACATCGGGAAGGTCACATGCACGCTGTACGGTCATCCCGGTGTGGCCCAGATGGACGCGGGCAGGCAGGTCGGCCTGCCGGCCATCTGGATTGGCACCCCGGCAACCGTCACGCTGAAGCCCGGTGCGACCGCACACGCGGTGCTGAACGTCCACGACGCCGGGGCGCTCTGCAGCAAGCCGAAGACCTCGACGTACCTGAACGTCATCGCTCCGGGGCTGAGGACCGCGTGGCCGGACCCGTTCCAGTCTTTCGCCTGTCCCGGCAAGTCGGTGATGCAGGTTAACCCCGTGAAGCCTGGTGTCGGCGTGCCGTTCTACACCTTCTCTTGACCGCCTTCTCAGCACCGGTAGCATCACGGACTGAGCCACGGCCGAGTCGGCCTAGTCCCGTGACCTGGACGACGTGTGGCGAGATCAACGCGCGCATCCCGGTTCGCTGGGGTGATGATGTGATCGAGATAACCCGCAACGGCGAACAATGCGGCTGAAGCCTCGGCTGCCTGGCGGGGTCACCCGCACCAGGTCAGGCCGCCGCTCTCACCCGTCAGCTCGCGCGGGCACTCCCAGCATCGGGACCCTCCGCCCCGCCACCCGCCTTGCTAGTGATCGGAAGCCCTCCGGCACCGGCCCACGCCGCGGACCTGGTCGTCCCCTGGATCAGCTCCGCCGCCCGCGAGCACGGCGCGTTCGACGTGGACGTCCTTGACCTGCGGGGACTGGCAGCTCCCCTCTTCGGCGAGACCTTCGCCACGCTCGGCGACCCGGCGAACCCGACGTTCTCGGTGCCCGGGGTGCGCCGGTGGAACGACGCGATCCTGGCCGGTGACGCGTACCTGTTCATCACGCCCGAGCACAACCACAGCGTTCCCGCAGTGCTGAAGAACGCCATCGACAGGGTCTTCGCCACCTTCGCGTTCCGGAACAAGCCCGCCGCCTGGGTGGCCTACAGCGGCGGCATCGGCGGCGGCATCCGGGCCATCGAGCACCTGGCACACATCGCCATCGAGGCCGAGCTGGTCCGCCGCTACGCAACAGCGTCGTGATCCCCTACGTCTTTGAGGCGTTCGGCCCGGACGGCAGTCCGGCCGACGACCGGACCCGCACCGCGGCCAAGATCATGCTCGACGACCTGGCCTGGTGGGCAGCGATCCTACGGCAGGCCCGGCTGGCGAGTGCTGGTGCCCGCGCCGGGACGCACCGCGCGCCTAACCGGGAAGCCGGGCGTGGTTTGCTGTTTGCCACCGCTGCGGGCGGTGGCCCGTCGAACTGCGCGAGTACTAGCGCGCGCTTCACTTTCCCCGCCGTGATCGCATCGGCCATGCGCCCGGTGTGGATGACCAGCGGCGGCGATTTATCCAGCCGGATCATCTCGGTGAAGACGGGGTTGTCCGGGTCGCAGCCGTCCCCCGGCACCGCCCCGCACTCCGTGCACGGCACGGACAGCAGCCCCGCGGTCAGCTTGCCGCGCTTGCGCAGCGCGCGGGGGCTGTAGCGCCGCTCGGCCTCACGGGCGATGCGCTCGGCCTCGGCCCAGGCAGCACCGGGACTGGACGGCCGCCGGGCCGTGACGTAGGTCCGGGTCTCGTCACGGTAGCCGAGGAATCCTGCCAGATACCGGCGGGTGACGCGGACGGTCCAGGTCCCGTCGGCGTTCTGCCGGGCGGTGTAGCGGTCGGCGAGGCTCATCTCAACACCATTTCCTCAATCGTCCGCCGAGAGCACGTCTACGGCCCGCTGCAGGTCGGCAGCACTCGGCCTCTCTGGCCGCGTGGTCTCAAGTGAGGCATGGCCCATCAGCTCAGCCACCGTCACGATGTCAACGCCGCTGCGGGTCAGCTCGGTGCCGAACGTGTGGCGCAGGACGTGGCTGGTTACGTAGTCGTCCAGCCCTGCTGCGCTGGTGATCGCGTCGATGACATCGCCGATCGCGTCGGTGGTCAGCCTGGTGCCCCGGCCGGAGATGAACAGGGCGGCGGACTCCGCGCCGCGGTGCGACGGCCGCTCGGCGAGCCAGGCGGCCAGTGCCTCGCGCAGCTTCGGGTGGGCGGGCGCGGTGCGGGACTTCTCGCCCTTGCCGACGAGGTGCAGGTCGCCCTTGCGGGCGGTCAGGCGCACGTCGGCGACGTCCAGGGCGCTGATCTCGGCGATACGGGTACCGGCGTAGAGCGGCAGCAGCGCGATTGCGCGGTCACGGGCACTCGGCCACGCCTCGATGGCGCGGAGGTAGCGCAGCTTCGCCCTGGGCTCCAGCGCCTTCGGCGCCTGCCTGGGCACCTGGTGGCGCTTGACGCCCTGCGGGATGCCGAGGCCGCGCCAGACGTAGAAGTCCTGGAGGGCGGCGAGGTGCTTGTTGACGGTCGCCGTGGCCCGCTTGGCCACCGTGACGAGGTAGGACCGGTAGTCGCGGACGGCCCAATCCTGGGCCGCCGCGTCGTTGAGCGGGTCGCCGTCAGCCGGGGCCTGCTCGAGCCACTCCCCAGCGTTCCCAGTAGGGGATTCTGGCGGAGACGACCTGTCCGCCCGTGCACGAGGCGCTGGATCAGCGCGTCATCGGCGGGGGCGCCGAGGTGGAGGATGAGCAGGTCTTCCTCGGTAGGGGCGGGCGGGGCCTCGCGGGCCGGGTCGCCGACCAGTTCGAGGTGCCAGGCAGCCCCTGGCCATCCAGCCATCAGCAAGGCGTGCCCGCCTTCGGCGTCCGGGCCGGCCCGGTGTAGGACGGTCAGGCCCAGCCCGCCGGCCCAGAACGTTCGGCCTTGGCGAGGTCTCGGCTGGGGCGTGCGATCCGCAGGTGAGTTGAGGCCAGTCGCGGGGCATCAGGCGGCGGGGCGGCGGAGCCGGGAGTCACTGGAGTAGGAACCCGTGTCCTGTCCCGTCCGCTTCCTCCAACGAGCGTCTGGCTTTCGGATCTACCTCAACTCCTGCTGCCATCGCCGAGTCTAGGATCAGCTTCTTCCACTGGTCGCCCCGCTTGAACCGCGTGACCGGGACGTTTAGGTGGCCACCCCTACCGTCCCTCAGCAGATAGAAGCCGGTACGACCTGAACGTCGATATCCCACTTCAACAAGCTCGCGCAAGTTAATTGACCGCTCGAACGGCCCGGTAACTATCGCTAGGCGGTCTTGGTTAAAGTGCAGACGAATAATTATAGACCGGATTCCGAGCAACACTGCCACGATACCCAGCATTGCTATCAGGCATATTATTATCATTACGCCGAGACCGTTAGCTGTCGTCGCCAAGTGAAACGCTAGCCAACAGAGGACCAAGCCAGCAATTCCGGCCGGTACCTCGCTGTATGCCACCGGTGTTGCAACGGAATAGCCGCCATCCCTCTTCATTAGGCTATTGTTACCACGTCACGTGGAAGGATTGCAAACACTAGCAGACAGTCCCCGCCCCCAGTTGCTCGTTGACGAACGCGCCCGCTGCGCCAGTAAGTCCACCACCGATGATGGAATCCCACCACCTTCGGATGGTGTTCTTGCCTGGGCTCCACAGATTGCTCAACTTATAGGGCTGTCGCCCCGCCTGCGGAACGAACTTATCGCCCAAGGAGCCACCCACCGCTCCGAAGAAGCCACCTGCCGCGATCTTAACGGGATCGACGGGATCGCCGCTGATCACCTCCGTGACCCCCTCACCGATAGCGCCGCCGGCCGCTCCGCATACGGTTACCAAGAGGGTCCCCCCGTCGCACGCTCCAGTTATTGCCCCTCCGACCGCTCCACCGACTGTCGATCCAACGAAGCCACGGAGTGAGCAATTGTTCCCGCAGGTAAATCCGTACGCAACTCCACCGACGACCCCGCCAACTACTCCTCCGATGATTCCGCCCAGGATTGCTCCGAACCGACCCAATGGGTCACTAATGTTGAGCGGGTTGTTATAGGCGTAACTATATGGAGCTTCTGTGAGGGGAGCATATGGGTCTTGGGTTAGGAACTGACCCACGCCCGGATCATAGTACCTCGCCCTGAGGTATTGATACCCGCTCTCGGCGTCGGTGTACTGACCGTCGTACTGCAATGCGCTTGTAGCCGAACCGGTGTGGCCGGTGGTCTGGCCGAACGGGTCGTAGGTGTAGGTACCGGTGACGGCGCCGCTGGCGTCGGTGAGCAACCGGATGCTGCCCTGCTGGTCCTGGTGCAGGTAGGTGACGGTGGTGCCGGAGATCTTCTCGACGGGCGTGCCATTCTCGCCGTAGACGTAGAAGTCGCCGCCGTCAGCGAGCAGCAGCGGCAGCTGACCGGACTCGTCCCACGTGAAGGCCTTGGTAGAGGCGCCCACGGTCTTGGAGGCGCGCAGGCCATCGCCATCGTAGGTGTAAGTGGCGGCGGTGCCGTAGGCGGTCAGGCGGTTGGCCTGGTCGTACGTCAGCGTGGTGGATGTACCACCGGACGGGGTGATGGTGGTCCGGTTGCCCTGCTTGTCGTATTGGTAGCTGGTTGGCACGCCGCTGGTGGTTGTGCCGGTGGCGGCGGTGATTTCCACGGCGGCTAGTTCCCAGCCGTCGGCCGTGGGGGCGGTGTCGCTGATGGTTACCGGCGTTCCGGACGCGGCGATGGGATCTGAGGTCTTCTGCGTCCAGTAGGTGCGGTCGACCCGCGTGTCGAGGTACTGGTGGACCAGTGTCTGGCCGGTGACCGGGGTGATGGCCGTGGCGTGGTCGCCATCGAGCCCGGCTGCCCAGACCAGAGATCCTGGCTGTGTTGTCTTGAGCGTCACCGAGGGAGCGGTTGCGCTGTCCGCGGTGCGCCCCGCAGTTGCCCCGACCAGATGTGCGGCGCCTGCGAAGGTGGCAACCGTGATGGAGCCGTCGAAGCGCCCGTTGGCAACGGTGGCGGTGATGGCGGCCGAGATCGGCGCGGTCGCATAGGCCTGCCAGATCTCGGCGGTGCCCCGGCCGCCATCGGCACGAGCAGCGAGCGACCAGGTCAGACCGCCGCCGGTAACGGCCGAGATCTTCTGCTTTGAGGCGGCTGGCCCATCCTCAGACACGAATGCCAGCACCAGCTCGTTACCGGACGTGGTTTTCACGATCGGTGAGGTGATGGTCGTTGCGGCGGTCTTCTGGTCGGCAGAGACAACCTGGTCCACGGTTGGGCTGCTGGCGGGCCGGGTAGGCCCGGAACTCCTATAGCTACGGCGGTCCGCAAAGTAGCCTGAGCATGTTGACGGATGTGTCACCAGCCCCAAACGAGCTGGGTGGCCGCTGCCATATCAGAACAGCCGCTCGCAGTCGGCGGGAGGAACACGCGGCCTTCGGCGCGGCGGCCGGGAGGACGCACCGA
>WNGK01002324.1_pt1 | contig 20583 bp, 17 predicted proteins | sample 5400601 | NCBI WGS metagenome assembly WNGK01 (sample SAMN13153376, study PRJNA577476) | soil metagenome | isolation source: 60 cm soil or saprolite under Garry oak tree replicate 1 | place: USA:California | collected 2016-06-15
CAGCCAGCATCGGCCACCATGTGGTGCATCGACTGATGGGCTTGGCGCACGTTGTCGGGATATAAGCGCGCGGCCATCGGTTCCACGCTCTTGCGCTCTCCCGGTAACAACAGACCGGTGCAATAAGACTTCAGGGGAGACGCACGATCGGCATGCTCTGCGGCCTGCGCCAGGCGATTGAGATAGGCCGCGAAGCGTTTTGCTTGGGCGCCTGGCGCCACACTGTGGACGCTCATGAGCAGCAACTTAACACCAGAGGTTATGCAAGACCTCCGTTTTTCAGCAGGCAGTATCTACTTTATAACACAGTAGTACTAGTGCAACACTGATTTAGTCGGCCAGCAGGTGACACGAATGCGTCTTTACAATGACCCAAACCTGGCGCCCCGGTGCAAGTTCGAGCGAATCGCGCGCGCCTAGCGTCAAATGGACAGATAACTCGACTCCGCAGTCCACGCGAGCGACGATGATTGCATCTCTTTGGGAAAGAGACAGCAACTTGCCCGGCAGAATGTTGCGTGCGCTCAGGCCTACCGGCGCGGACGTAGCTAGCAAAATGTCTCCCGCGCTAATTCCCAGTCGTAGCTTCGTGCCTGGCTCCGCTCGAACCAAAGGTGTCTCAATCTCAAGTGCTTCGCCGATTCGGCAGGTCATGGTGCCTCGGTCACGGTGCAGGGAAGTGACTTCGGCGTCAAAGAGGTTTTCAAATCCTGCCAGTTGGGCGACGGTTTCACTTTGCGGCGCCGACAATACCTCATGCGGCGTTCCCTGCGCGATCACCCTCCCTTGTTCCAGCACCAGCAGTCTTTCGCCGAGCATAAGGACTTCGTCGCGGCTGTGCGTTACGTAGAGAACCGGGATAGTCAGATTCTGAATGGATCGCCTGAGGTCGTCAGCGATTTTCATCCTGATCGGCAGGTCGAGCGCCGCCAGAGGCTCGTCCAAAAGCAAAAGCGAAGGCTGGGTGACGAGAGCCCGGGCCAGGGCGACCCGCTGGCGCTCTCCCCCGGAAAGCTGCGTCGGACGACGTTTGCGCAGTGCTGCAATCCCGAGCGCGTCAAGCGCCTTGCCGATCCGCTGCTCACGTTCCTGGGGATGGACTCCCGCCAGGCCGTAAGCGACATTGGACTCCACATTCAGGTGCGGAAACAGCGCGAGGTCTTGAAAGACGTAGCCAATGTTCCTGCTTCTGATAGGAACATTGATGCGGTGCTCCGAATCGAATAGCGCCCGGTCGCCGATGATGACTTGTCCGGAATCAGGCAGAGTGATCCCGGCGATGCAGTCGAGCAGCGTAGTTTTCCCGGCCCCAGAGGCCCCAAACAGAATCGTGATTCCGCGGCGCACGACAAAGGCAACGTCCAACTCGAAACCCCCGGCGAATGCCTTGCGAAGGCGAACGTTTAGAGCGCCCGCCGCCATCTCCATCTGTGCAGGCACTGATTTTGTGTTCTCTACAGTCGTGGCCATATCTTCCACAGATTCCGGTTCAGTGAGTAAATCAACGACAGCAGAACGAAGGCGATCACCACTAGCACCAGCGCGGTAGTATTCGCGCCGGAATAGTTCAGATCCTGCACCTGGTCGAAGATATTGATGGAGAGCGTGCGAGTCACTCCCGGAATATTGCCTCCGACCATGAGTACGACTCCGAACTCTCCCATGGTGTGGGCGAAGCTGAGCGCGATTCCAGTGACTAGCCCGGATACTGACAGCGGGACGATCACTTGGAAAAAAGCCCGGAACTTCGACGCGCCCAGCACCGCCGAGGCGGCGAGAAGTCGTGCGTCCACAGCGGAAAGGGACGCGGCGAAGGGCTGCACTGCAAACGGCAGGCTGTAAAGCACTGACCCGATGACCAGGCCGCTGAAGGTGAAAGCCAGAGTGTGTCCTGTCATGGACTGCCACCATCGTCCAAACGGGCTGCGTTGTCCGAGCGCGATCAGAACGTAAAACCCAAGTACCGTCGGAGGCAGCACAATCGGCAGCGCCACTAGCGCCTCCACCAGGAATTTCCAACGCCAGCGCGAGAAGGCGATCCAGTAGGCAAGCGGGAGTCCCAACGCCAGAAGAATGGCAGTCACCACCGTCGCCAGCCGGATTGTCAGCCAAAACGCTTGCCAGTCCATGAGTACAGATAAAGAGTGTAATGCACCGGCCGAATCGAAATTTCCATTCTGGGTCTTGTCACAGGGGACGTGTCCATTGGTCACAAGGGTCCCGGCCTGCACCAACGTACGATCACGCACGGAGGAATACGAATGGAGATTCAGGAAGCGCTCGACATCGTGCGCAAGCTGGCCAACGGTGTGCATCCGGAAACGGGAGAAATGGTGACGAGCGACAGCATGTATCAGCATCCGAAGGCGGTGAGAGCTCTGCACTGCGCGACTGTGGCGCTGGAATTTCAGCAGGAGCGAGAGCGTACGCGCAGGTTCCTCCCCGCCAATGCCGGCAAGACCTGGTCAGATCAGGAGGAGGATGCACAGATTTGCGACGAGCTGCGCCGGGGAATCAATTTCGAAGGGATTGCCAAAGCCCACAATCGCACCCTGGGTTCAATCATCGCGCGGCTAGTTCATATGGAAAAGATATCCGCCGCGCCGCACGCCGGCAAGACCGCATGAATATGATTGCCAGGCGAATTGCCGTAATCGTTTTAGCCTGCATTGCCATGGGGGCGATAGGCAGCGCGCTCTATGGGCAACAACCCGTTTCGCGAGCCACTGCTGCCCAGCGCCGGCGGCATACTATCGCCCGCGAGCAATGGCAGATGATCGGCCGCCGCATTCCGGGCGTCAACTCGGCTGCTCTGCGAAATCGCGCAATCCAGCAGAAAATCCAGATGCGGTCGGTGTCTCCGGCGAGCCAGACAACAACTACTGGAGTAAGCGGCGCGTGGGTCTCGCTCGGTCCATCGCCGCTTCCCTCAGACGCCAGTGGCATCGGACTGCAGGACTACGGTTGGGTCACCGGCCGGGCAACAGCAGTTGCGATAGATCCAAACGATTCCAGTGGCAACACGGTTTATGCCGGCGGCGCCTACGGAGGAGTGTGGAAATCGAGCAACGCCGGTGCGTTGAGCCCAATCCAGCCTCCGTCAATTGGACTGCGCTCACCGATAATCAAGCGACTCTGGCGATCGGCGCCATTGCGATTCAACCCCAACTCTCAATCCCTGATCCAACCAAGAGCGTCGTCCTGGCTGGAACCGGCGGTTTCAGCGTTCGCAATGACATTCACAAACGCGGGAGTGTTTTGATTGGGCCGACGGCGGTCCACGGCGGAGTCGAAATTACAGAAACTCCGAGTCACCGCCTCTCTCGCCCTCATCCTTTTCGTCCTCACCTGTGTTTCCTGTGGAGGAGGCCTTCGGGGTAATGGTGGCGGAGGCAGCGGGAGCGGTAGTGGGCTACTTTGACTTTCGGAATAGCCTGATCGCGACGAAAATCAGCACAATTCCGCCGATTAGCATTAGCAAGTACTTCATCGAGATCAGTATCATAGAACTTGGCTCCTACGCCGCTCTTTCCGACCTCCAAAGTAGCCCACTACCGCGGGAGCGGGAGTCCGGGTACTCCTCCTGGGACTTACAATAACATCACGGTTACCGCGACCTCAGGTACGACCACGCACAGCACTCAGGTAAGTCTGACCGTGACTCCCTAGCCCTTCATCCGACTGTGGTATCTTCAAACTTCACTCGACAGGTGGAGATGCTGCTGCCAGCGAAAAGTCTGGCTTGGGGAGCATTGCATCCAAGAATACGGCTGCAAACGGAGGCAAAAGATGCAAGCTGATTTCTCGAAGAGCCGCATCGCAGTGCTGGGAGCCGGAAAGATGGGAGGTATCCTGGTGACGGCGCTGATTAAGAAACATCGGCTCTCGCCGGACCGAGTGCGCGCCACGGTGGCGCATGAATCCCGGGTGCCTGAGTTGTCACGAAAGCTGGGAGTCACCGTTACCTCAGACAATCTTTCTGCCGTCAAAGGCGCGGACGTGATCTTTGTCTGTGTGAAGCCGCAGGTGGTCCAGGAATTGATGGAGCAGATTCGTTCGAAGATTTCCGCAAAGCAGCTTGTGATTTCCGTGGCTGCCTCGGTTCACACCAGCCAGATTGAAAGCGCGTTAGGCAAGAAAGTTCCCGTGGTGCGCGCGATGCCGAATACTCCTTGCGTCCTTGGCCAGGGCATGACCGCCCTGTGCAAGGGAAAATTCGCGCAAGCCGAGCATGTGGAAGCCGCGTCAGCTTTGTTCAACGCTGTCGGCCGGACTGTCGTCGTCGACGAAAAGCACATGGATGCGGTAACCGGCCTTTCCGCCAGCGGCCCGGCTTACATTTACATCATTCTGGAATCGCTGGCTGAGGCGGGGGTGAAAGTAGGCCTGCCTCGCGATATAGCCACCCTGTTAGCGGCACAGACGACCCTCGGTGCCGCAACTGTCGTGCTCGAAACCGGGGATCATCCCGCGCTGCTGAAAGACGCCGTCACCACGCCTGCGGGATGCACCATCGACGGCATCATGGAGCTCGAAGAAGGCAAGCTGCGAGTGACGCTGATCAAAGCGGTGGTAAAGGCGACGCAGCGGGCGAAAGAACTGGCGAACGGATAGAGCCATAATAATCTCGTCCCGAACCGTCCCCCTAGGAACTATCATTCCGAGCGAAGCCGAGGAACCTGCTTTCGCCTGGAGCCACCATGACCTCCCGCTATGACCTGGTTCAGTGTTTCTTAAAAAACTGCACCGCTCGCTCGTGCTTCTGCGCCGCGGCCAACGAGGAGAACGTCCCCAAATTCTTGCGCCTCCCGCTCTTAGCGTCCTTCTTGCGCGAATACAACCGATATTCCCCGGATTTTAGTTTGCGGATCATAGGCGAGGAGATGCGTCTGCGGGAGCCCGGGTTGGAAAGACTACGCTACAAAATACTTTGCGGCAGGATGGTGTACCACAATCGCCGACGTACTCTGCTCTGGCTCCAGCAGAAATCCAGAGGTCAGCCGCACGCCAACGTTTTCTTCCGGGTTCAGCAGCGCGAACAGCTTGGTCTGGTCTTCCAAATTTGGGCAGGCCGGATAACCGAAGCTGAAGCGCGATCCGCGATACTTCTGATGAAACAGGTCGCGGATGTTTGCTGAATCCTCTGCGGCGATCCCCAATTCTTCCCGCATCAGTTTGTGGTGGTATTCCGCCAGAGCTTCTGCGGTTTCGACGCTAAGTCCATGCAGGTAGAGATACTTCGTGTACTCGCCTGCCTCGAACAGCTTCTGTGTCTCGATTGACGCTCTCGCGCCGATTGTGACCAGAGAAAGCCCAATGACATCCATCTTTCCGGAACCTTTAGACGCGAAGAAATCCGAAATGCAGAGCCTCCGCCCTTCGCGTTGCCTCGGAAATGTGAAGCGTAGTAGTTCTTTTGTTTGCGGGGGGACAGCCGCCCCCGGCTGTCCATCCGAGCGCAGCTCGGCGTCTTCAGCCGCATATACCACCACATCATTGCCATCACCCTGTGTCGGAAAATATCCCCAGACCACCTTGGGTTCGAACCATCCACTGGCGATAATCTCGCTTTCCAGCTCTTTCTTAATCGGACGAAACTTCTGCTCCACCAGCCTCGCGTAATCTTCCTGCGATGCCGTCTTCAGCTGCCACTGGTTCTTGAACAGCGCAGTATCGTTGATGTACGGAAACAGTTCGCGGAGATCGTAGTCCTTCTTTACGCGCACCCCCCAAAACGGCGGCCTCGGAATATTCGGAGCATCCGTCACCACCGCACTGCGCTCCGCAAACACTGGCCCAGTTTCCTCATCTACTGCAACCGCCTTAGCATACTCCTTCACCTTTCGACCTTCTTCTAGGCGGGTCTTGCGCCGGCCATTCGGAGAAATCAGATCTTCCATGATGTGCAACCCGCCGAAAGCATCGTCGGCGTAGAAAACGGCGTTAGAGTATTCCCGCCGCAGATCGTCTTCCACATACTTGCGGGTCAGCGCCGCCCCGCCGCAGATCACCGGAAATTCTAGCTTCTGCCGCTCCAGGTCCTGGATGACGTACTTCATTTCCAGCGTTGATTTCACCAGCAGTCCGCTCAGGCCGATGGCGTCGGCGTGATGTTCCTGAGCAGCTTTGATAATGGCATCGCCCGGCTGCTTGATGCCGAGATTGACCACCCGGTATCCGTTGTTGGAAAGAATTATGTCCACCAGGTTTTTGCCAATGTCGTGGACATCGCCTTTCACCGTGGCTATAACGATCGTGCCCTTCTGCGATGCGCCGGACTTCTTCTCCATCTTCGGTTCGAGATAGGCGACCGCCTGCTTCATCACGCCGGCAGAATCGAGCACGGAGGGTAATTGCATCTTACGCGCACCAAACAGATCACCGACTGTCTTCATGCCATCGAGCAGGACAGTGTTAATGAGCTCCAGAGGCGAATATTGCTGCAGAGCCTCTTCGAGCAAGACTTCGAGTGGCTTCTTATGTGCGCCCTCGCCGACGGATTTTTCTCCGTTGATGATCGCGTACTTGAGTTTGTCCTCTATCGAAAGCGTTTCAACGTGTGCCGTGCTCTCACCCTGAGTCTTGCCCTTAGTGCCAGCGAAGTGCTGCATGTAAATCTGTAAGGGATCGCCAGCCGATTCATCGCGGAAAATCAGCTTGCGTGCAAGTTCAACTTCTTCTTGGGGAATCTTGTATAAAGGGTAGATTTTGGTGTAATTGACAATGGCCATATCGAGGCCATGATTCACTGCTTCGTGCATGAATACGCTATTCAGCACCCGACGGGAATACACATCCAAACCAAACGAAATATTGCTGACCCCGAGAATAGTTTTAACTTCGGGAAGCTCTTTCTTGATCAATTTCAGGGCGTTCAAGGTCTCGATTCCGGCGCTGCGATACTCGTCCTGGCCGGTTGAAATTGGCAGAGTAAGCGCATCGAAAATCAGGTCGGCCGGACGGATGCCATACTTTTTGGTTGCCAGATCAAAGATGCGATGCGCGATCGCGGCTTTTTTCTCTGCCGTCAGTGCCATGCCATCTTCATCAATGGTTAGCGCAATCACCGCCGCGCCATAGCGCTTTGCCATGGGCAGGACTTTGGATGTCCGCTTCTCGCCGTCTTCCAGATTGATGGAATTGATGATCGCCTTGCCGGGAATGCGCTTCAGGGCCTCTTCCACAACATCGGCTTCGGTTGAATCCACCAGAATCGGCGCCGGGACGCGGGTTGCGATGCGCTCCAGAATCGAGGTGATGTAGTCCTTCTCGTCTTCACCCACGATGGCGCAGCACAGATCGAGCATGTGCGAGCCTTCGTTCACTAACTTCTTCGCCAACGCGAGAACGTCGTCGTACCTCTTGCCGCGCACCAGATTCTTGAAATGTTCGACGCGAGTCGTGGTGTTCATTTCCTCGGCGACGATCAGAGGCTTGGGATCGAGGTCGAGCGGGACGGAAGTGTAAGCGCTTGAAGCGGCGGCGGCAGGCTTCACTGCTCTCTTCGCCGGCTCGATTCCGGAGACTGCGTCAATGACAGCTTTCAGGTGCTCGGGAGTTGTTCCGCAACATCCGCCGACGATCCGGACACCATAATCCTGCACAAAGTGCTTATGGTACTGCGCTAGCTCCTCCGGACTGAGTTTGTAAACTGCATGCCCGCCCTCGTTTTGTGGCAATCCCGCATTCGGCAGAACCGAGATTTCCTTCGTGGAATTTGCGCCGAGATAGCGGACGGCATCATTCATCTCTGCCGGGCCAGTGGCACAATTCATTCCGAGAATGTCGATGTCTAGCAATTCAAGCGCGGTCAGCGCCGCCCCGATTTCCGTGCCCAGCAACATTGTCCCGGATTCCTGCAGGGTGACCTGCACTTGCAGGGGTAGCCGCTTGCCCGCTTTCTGCATCGCTTCCAGTGCGGCAATGGCTCCAATTTTTGCCTGCAACAAATCCTGGCAGGTCTCGACCAGCAGCACGTCAACTCCGCCCTCGATCAGGGCGAGCGCCTGCTCGATATATGCTTCGAGCATCTGGTCGAAACCAATATGCGCTAATGAAGGCAGCTTGGTGGTTGGACCGATTGAGCCTGCCACGAATCGCGGCCTGCCGGCCGTAGAAAATTGCTGGGCAACTTCTTTCGCGAGCTTGACAGCGGTGATATTGATTTCTGTCGTGCGATCTTGCAGACCGAATTCGCCAAGAACAATGCGAGTCGCGCCAAAGGTATTCGTTTCGACGACGTCGCAGCCAACTTTGAAGAAGTCGGCATGAATATCGCGAATAATGTCGGGGCGGCTCAACACCAGGACTTCGCTGCAATTCTCTTTGCCCCAGTAGTCGTCCAAGGTAGGATTGCGCATCTGGATATTGGTTCCCATCGCGCCGTCGTAGATGATGACGCGGTCGCGCGCGGTTTGGAGGAAATTGGACATTTGGTTCCGGCTACCTAGCTCGCAACGCTGTGATTGGAGAGTGCGGCCCTCTTACCTCACTATTGCGACTTAGAAGACCCTGGCTCCTCCGGCGCGCCGCACTCCCTGACCTTCTGTCCCACGTACCGAAGTAGCGGTGCCGCATGTGTCAGCATGAGGGCAATGTACCCGTCCTCGCTCGCGAGCATCTTCTGAATAAATTCCATATCGTCGCTCAATCTACCATTCCACCATTCGGTCGGTTTCTTAGAAGTGTCATACATTTCCCGAGGAGGACAATCCCAGAAAAAATCTTCGGTGTTCTTGATCACGACTTTGCCGATGTTCAGGTCCTCGATCACATGGTCGAGTATCGCGTCGACAGCTCTTTTGAAGTCGCGTAGTCGATTTCTCCTTTGGCCATACCAAACGCTCTCACATTCTTCTAGTTGCTTTTGCAGTTCCAGAATTTCTTCATGCTCAATTGGTCCCTCGCGGCTAGAAGCTAGCAGCTAACGGCTGTTTTCCATACACAAACGCCGGCCCTTTTCCGGACCGGCGTCATAAATTCGTCGAAAGCTATTGAACGCTCATTCTCCTGGAGCAACGTCTGCGGGCGCTCCGCCGGCGACTTCGGCGGCGTTAAATACCGGATTCGCTCCCAAATGCGCCGGCCTCGCTGCCAACAACTGCTCTTTGCGATAGATCAAATTCGTCGCGTTGAAAGTTGCGACCTCAAATCCGTGACCGTGGGTGATGGCGTCTGTCGGGCAGGCCTCTACGCAATACCCACAAAATATGCAGCGGTTGTAGTCGATGTTATAGACCTTGGCATAACGCTCGGCGCCGCTGACCCGGAGCTCGGCAGTATTCTCTGCCGCCTCGATATAGATGCAATTCGCCGGGCAATTTGCCGCGCATAGAAAGCAAGCGACGCACTTCTCCAAGCCGTTTTCATCGCGCTGCAAAACATGCATGCCGCGATAACGTTCCTGGAACTTCGCTCCCCGCAGGGGACCGGGACCATCGGGATAATTCTCCACGGTCGTCGGCTGAAACATCTCCATGAAGGTAATGGACATGCCTTTAGCGATGGCAGCGATGTTTTGGAGGATCGGCATACGTCTCTAGTATAGCGAAAGAAGTGCATTTCAGTGAACGCCACGGTCTCGCACGTATTACAATAATTAGCCGTCCGCTTTTGCTCGGCAGGCAACCCATTCCAACGCACTTATCGGAGGATTTATGAACCTTACGCCCGGAAAACTTGCAGGCCTGCAACGCGTGTCGGACAAGCGGGGAGTGATCGCCGCCGCCGCCATGGACCAGCGCGGCTCGTTGCAAAAATCGTTGGCCAAAGAAAAGGGCGGCGAGATCAGCGACGCTATGATGGAAGAATTCAAGTCTCTGGTTACTGAAGTCCTGACCCCACATGCCAGCGCCATCTTGCTCGATCCCGAGTGGGGACTGCCCGCCTCCAAGCGCCGTGCCAAGAACGCTGGCCTCCTGTTGGCGTATGAAAAGACGGGATACGACAAAACCGGCCCCGGACGACTCGGCGATTTGCTGGACCACTGGTCAGCGCGCCGCCTGAAGGAAGCTGGCGCGGATTGCGTCAAGATCCTGCTCTACTACACGCCTTTCGACCCCAAAGATGTGAACGATAAGAAACATGCCTGGGTGGAGCGCATCGGCGACGAATGCCGCGCCAACGACATCCCTTACTTCCTGGAGTTTGTCGGATACGAAGAAGGCGCGGACGAAAAGGGTTTGGAGTACGCGAAGAAGAAGCCGCACATCGTTACCGAAAGCATGCGCGAATTCAGCAAAGACCGCTATGGCGTGGACGTGCTCAAAGTCGAAGTTCCAGTGAACATGAAGTTTGTCGAGGGAACCAAGTCTTTCGGCGGCCAGAAGGCTTACACAAAGAAAGAAGCGATTGATCTGTTCCACGCAGCCGCCAACGTTGCGACCAAGCCGTTCATCTATCTCTCGGCCGGCGTCAGCAATGCGGAATTCAGCGAGACGTTGGAACTGGCCGGCGAAACTGGCGTGAAATACAACGGAGTACTCTGCGGACGGGCCACCTGGAAAGAAGGCATCCCGATTTATGCCAAGCAGGGTGCGGCGGCTTTCCGTCACTGGCTTGAGACCGAAGGCGTGAAGAACATCAACAACGTGAATGACAAGCTGAAGACCGCGACCTCATGGTTCCCAATCTATGATGTGGAGCCCGTGCTGGCGGGCGCTTAGATTCATAAAACCACAAAGGGCACGAAGGATACACGAAGGATTCGCTGGTTCGGTTTCCTGCGTGTAGCTTCGCACCCTTCGTGGGTTCTGTTTTTGAGGGATAAGCAACTTGCCGACCCCTGGTGTATTCTGGCGTCCATGATTCACAAACGGGGCTTCACTAAACTCGTAGGTTGCGTGCTAGTTATCCCGTTTGTGCTCGCCGCAATGCTCAGACACAAGATGCAGCGCAGCCTGGGCGTGTAGTTATTGCAAACACGCGGTTCGCGTTCAAGCTGTTTCGTTCTATAACCGCTAAGGTTTCCGACAACAACTTCCTGCTGGCGCCTACCGGTATCTCGTGGAGCTTTGCCTTGCTAGACAACGGTGCCGACCCTGAGACGCGCAAGGAGATTGAGAGCGCATTCGAATTCACTGGACTCGACCTTCATGAGGTCAACGAAGGTTTAGCGGCTCTGCGCGAAGCACTTCAAATTGCGAAGCGGCCCAAATTCGCAAAGAGGCCTGCGTGGATGACTCCACAACAATGGGAAAGCTTTCAGTCAGCCCCACCGAACGGCACTCTTATAGCAGATTCGATTTGGTTAAGGAACAGGGCTTTCCAGCCTCGTTTATGAATATCAACCAACGGTATTACGCGGCGGACGTACAGCGATTTCTGCCCACACCTGCCCCGTGGATCCAGGTCAGCCGGTGGGCCCGCGAGCGAACCAAGAAGGATGTGTCGATTCGTTTGGGCGCGATAGCGCAGAACGATTTCGTGCTCGTGGAGCTAACCCATTTTCACTCTTTTTGGGAGCACCAGTTTTACACATCAGCCACCAGGCCGGGACCATTTAAGATGCCAGGCGGACAGATTACGCAGGTTCCTCTGATGTACCAGACGCGACACTTTGATTATTTTGAAGGCTCGAAATTCCAGGCCGTGGTTCTACCCTACTCAGACGGAACTAGCATGTATGTTTTTCTGCCGAGCGAGGACTCCAGCCTGGCGGAACTTGAGCAATCCTTGACTGCTGAGAACTGGCAAACGTGGTCACCGAAATTCGAGTCGCGACTTGGGCGTGTCGGCCTGCCCCGATTTCAGATCGAGAATGGCTTCGACGTCCGCGCGGCATTAGAGGAGGATCGGAGTAAAACGGGTCTTTGAAACGTTTTCTGCGTTCCGTCCGCTGGTCCCAATTGTCGGCGCAAAACTGGTCACGGCGATCCAGAATACAACACTGGATGAGCAAGGCACGGAAGCGGTCAGCATTGGAATATCAGGAGGCGTGATGGGCGGGGTTTCTGGTGGCCAACTCGCACCATCTCCGAAGCCATTCGAGATGATTGTTAATCGCCCCTTTTTCTTTGCCATTGCGCAGGAGCACACCGGACAGTTGTTGTTTTTGGGAGCCGTGGCTGAGCCCTAGGCAGGGCAGGCCGAGCTTGCGGGCTATCTTCATGGGACTCTAACCGACGGAAATGAAGATGGCCTCACTCCCACTCAATCGTCCCCGGCGGCTTCGAAGTTATGTCGTACACTACGCGATTCACGCCGCGCACTTCGTTTACAATCCGGCTCGACATTGTTTTCAGGACCTCGTGCGGAAGTGGAACCCAGTCCGCGGTCATGCCATCTTCGGACTGCACAGCGCGGATGGCGCAGGTGAAAGCATAAGTCCGCTGATCACCCATCACGCCGACCGACATTATCGGCAATAGCACCGCAAACGATTGCCAGATTTTTGTATACAGACCAGCGCGCTTGATCTCATTCACGACGATGTCATCGCACTCGCGCAGAATCGCAAGGCGTTCGGGCGTGACTTCGCCGAGAATGCGAACCGCCAGCCCTGGCCCTGGGAACGGCTGCCTTTGCAGGATTTCCTCCGGCATTCCCAAGTCGCGGCCTATGGTGCGCACTTCGTCTTTGAACAGCTCTTTCAGCGGCTCAATGAGTTTGAGCTTCATCTTCTCGGGAAGACCGCCGACATTGTGGTGCGACTTGATGACCTGCGATGGCCCGCGTACCGAGACCGACTCAATTACATCGGGATATAAAGTTCCCTGAACCAGCCACTCGACTTCGCCCTCTTCTTTTTCGATTCGATGTGCCTCCTCATCGAAGATGGCGATAAATTCGTTGCCGATAATCTTTCGCTTCGTTTCAGGATCAGTGACGCCCGCAAGTTTGGTCAGGAAACGCTCGGTTGCCTCCACCGCCACCACTTGCAATCCCAGTTTGTCACGCAGATTCTGTTGGACTTTTTCAAACTCGTTCTTGCGCAGCACCCCATTGTTCACGAACACAGATGTCAACCTCGACTTGTCGCCATTCCGCAGCGCGCGATCAACCAACGTGGCCGCTACCGCAGAGTCCACACCGCCTGACAAAGCGCAAATAGCGCGTCCCGAGCCCACTTGCTCGCGCACAGCCGCTACCGTCGCATTCACGAAATGTTGCGGAGTCCAGGTCGGCTTGGCATGACAAATATTTAAAACAAAGTTCCGTAAAATTTCCGTCCCCAGCTTGGTGTGACGCACCTCGGGATGGAACTGCACTGCAAATAGTCTCCTGCTTGCATCCTCAATCCCTGCGACCGCGTTCGGAGACTTTGCGATTAGCGTGAAACCCGATGGAAGCTCCAGCGCTTCGTCGCCGTGCGACATCCATACTTCGAGCGCGCGAGGCAGTCCTTTAAAAAGTTCGGAATCATCCAGCAACTCAACTTGCGCATGTCCATATTCTCGCCGCTTCGCCGCCCGCACTTTGCCGCCCAGCGTGTGCGCCATGAATTGCAGTCCGTAGCAGATCCCCAACACCGGCAGGCCAAGCTCGAACACACGCGGATCGGCAGGGGGAGCGTCCCGGTCATACACCGACGAAGGCCCGCCGGAAAGAATGATGCCGACCGGAGAGTACTTGCGGATATCTTCGATCTTAGAGTTACAGGGCAGGACCGCAGAAAAGACGTTTTGTTCGCGGACGCGGCGGGCGATCAGTTGCGAGTATTGCGCCCCGAAATCGAGGACAACAATTGTTTGGGTTTCCACGAATGAGTTTCTCAGATCGCCAATGCCATGTAAAGAGCAGGTCAGGTTGCTCGAAGCGGCACATCGCTCAAGATCAGTTCGTCGCGGTCCACCGAGGACAGGCCGGACGCAGGCGTAATCGGAGCAGTTAAGCCTGATCGCTCCAACTCCTGACCGTGAACCATGGCAACATAAGCTGCCAGCCTGCCTGCATACAGGAAATCTGCAACCCCGCAATAACCGAGGACAATAAGGAATTCCAAGGCTAGGGCTGGACCGATTCTCCAAGCGCCAACAGTCGAGAGTGCAGTGAATCCGGCGAGATAGGCCACGATGAGCGCGCCCAAATGCGCCAGCCCGAACCAGACTCCTGCAGCCAGCACCGGTCCCGGGTGCTTTCCAGAAAAACGCGCACACGAAGCTATGGCATTCAGCGATCCCTTCCGATCAGTTACCACAAAGACCGCAGCCGCGGACAAGAGCCAGTTCAAGAAGGCCCAAACCACCCAGACAAGACAGAGGACGACAAACCAGAGCCGAGTAGCATCTGCGAACGAGACTTTCGTGGCGGCCCAGAACGAGTTGGCAATAAGAGCCGCGCCGACACCAGCCACCACAGCGGCCAAGGCGACCGCGATTCGAAGAAAATTCAGCGCGAATAGGGACCGCGTCGTTGCCCGGCCCGATTCGGATGCACGACCGGATTCCTCCAGCAGTGCAGCCAAAGTCACAGCCCGGCCGAGCGAGGCCACGACGATCCAGGCGATGGCAAGCCCAAACAGGAGCACTATGCCGGCTTCGCTGAACCGGAATGCGCTTCCGTAAAAAATTCTGTGAAGGGCACGAGAAACCAGAACCGGCTGCTGCGTCCCCAACAGGAGACGGTCGAGCCCGGTCACCGGCAAGCTGCCCATGTACTCGAGCAGAAACAGGCTACCGAGCAGCCATGCCGCTGAGGCGAATGTCCATCGCCATGCGATCTCGGCAAAGGGAATCGCGGGGCGGCGGAAGATCAGCCGGAAGCCTTCGGCCGTGGGTGAGAACGAATTCATGCCGGATGCGCGTACCCGCTAACGCACAACAATGTTGACCAGCTTGCCGGTGAAGATCTTCTTCACGATGTCTTTTCCGGCAATGTAAGTCTGCACTTTTTCTTCTGCCAACGCCTTCTGCAGTGTCTCTTCCGGCGGTGTTCCCGGAGCAACAACAATCACGCTCCGCAGTTTCCCGTTGACCTGCACAGGAATTTCTATTTCTTCTTCCTTGGCCAGTTCGGGATCATACCTGGGCCATGGCGCTTTGAGCAGGCTGCCTCGCTCTCCCAGCATCTCCCACAACTCGTGCGCAAGATATGGAGCAAACGGAGCCAGCAAAAGAACCACATCGCGCTGCACGCCGGCGAGCAACGAAGCGGGCAAGCCTTTTGCTTCGACTGCATACAACTCATTTACGAGTTCCATGACTGCCGAGATGCAGGTATTGAAGTGCCAGCGCCCCTGGAAATCGTCGGTCACGCGCTTGATGGTCTGGTGCAATTTGCGCTGGATCGCGCGTGCTTCCGGCGAAAATGACCCATCTTTCCGCGTCTCTGCGGAATTCTTTTGCGCATTCCGCGAAACGAACCGGTACACCTTGGCCAAAAACCGGTAAATTCCTGCGACACCCTCGTCCTGCCAGTCCAGCTCGCGATCGGGAGACGTCGCGAACAGCGTGTACATGCGCGCGCTGTCCCCGCCGTACTGCGCCACCATTTCATCGGGGGAGACCACGTTGCCCAGACTCTTGGACATTTTCGCGCCACCCTTGATGATCATGCCTTGACTGAACAACCGTTCCACCGGCTCATCATTTTCGATCATGCCTAGATCTCGCATGAACTTGGTCCAGAAGCGCGAATAGATCAGGTGCAGAATGGCATGCTCGATTCCGCCAATGTACTGATCAATCGGGAACCAGTAGCCGGCGATCTTCGAATCGAAGGGAACCTTATCGTTGTGGGCGTCGGTGTAGCGATAGAAATACCACGACGAATCCACAAACGTGTCCATAGTATCGGTCTCGCGGCGTGCCAGGCCTCCGCAGCGGGGGCAAGTGGTGTTCAAAAACTCCGGCACGCGGCCGAGAGGCGATCCGCCAGTGAGCGTGATGTCAACATTTTCCGGCAAAATCACTGGCAGGTCTTTCTCCGCAACCGGGACCACACCATCTCTTTCGCAATACACCATCGGAATCGGCGTTCCCCAATACCGCTGCCGAGAGATTCCCCAGTCTTTCAGCCGGAACGTAACCGTCGCCTTTCCGAATTTGTGTTGCTCGGCGTAAGCCGACATCTTCTTAATCGCATCGGCGCAGGAAAGTCCCGTGAACTCCCCGGAGTTGACGAGATTTCCATCCATTGTGGTGAAGGGAAGTTCTGGAACTTCCTGCGTGGCGCGGGTGCCCCCGCCCGCGTTCGGCACAATCACCTGCCGAATTTCAATTCCATATTTCTTGGCAAACTCATAGTCCCGCTCGTCATGCGCCGGAACGCTCATAATTGCCCCGGTGCCGTAGTCCATCAGAATGTAGTTCGCCACCCACACCGGCACGCGCTCGCCGTTATAAGGATTCACCGCAACATGTCCTGTATTGACGCCATGCTTTTCGATCGCAGCAATGTCACCGGATTCTTTGGCCTTGCCTTGCTCGGCGATCAATTGCGTCACTTTCATCCGGAGATCGGGGTCGGCCGCCGCCAACGTAGCGGTGATCGGATGCTCGGGCGCTAGTTGAACCGAAGTCGCGCCGTAAATCGTGTCCACGCGGGTGGTGAAAACGGTAAACACATCGCCGCCGGAGTAGTCCAGCCGGAAGTCCACCAGCGTGCCTTCGCTGCGGCCAATCCAGTTGCGCTGCATGGTGCGCACTTTTTCCGGCCAGCCGGGAAGTTGGTCGAGCCCGCGCAGCAGCTCTTCGGCGTAATTCGTGGTGCGCAGAAACCACTGCTCCAACTCGCGCTGTTCAACCAGAGTGTCTTCGTGTCGCCAGCAACAGCCGCCGACAACTTGCTCGTTGGCCAACACGGTCGCGCATTTCGGACACCAATTCACCTTGCTCTTCTTGCGATACGCCAGTCCGCGCTCGAATAGCTTGAGAAAGAACCACTGGTTCCACCTGTAGTAATCCGGCAGACAGGTAGTCACTTCGTGCGACCAGTCGTAGGCAAAGCCCAGCCGCTTCATCTGCCGCTTCATCTTCACGATGTTGCCCAGCGTCCAATCGCGCGGCGGAGTCTGGTTGGCAATCGCGGCGTTCTCTGCCGGCAAGCCAAACGAATCCCATCCCATGGGATGGAGCACGTTGTACCCGTTCATCCACATGTAGCGGGCCAACGCATCGCCGATGGCATAGTTGCGCACGTGCCCCATATGCAGTCCGCCGGAAGGATAGGGAAGCATCTCCAGCACGTAATACTTCGGCTTGGTCGAGCTTGGCTCGGCAGCGTAGAGCGCCGGATCCCGCTGCCAGCGCTCCGCCCACTTTTCTTCAATTGGCTGCGGGTCGTAACGGTCTTCACGGATTGTGATGGGTTCGGTTTCTTCTTGCGGCATAGGTAGTTGGAAGTAGATTTTACAACGTGGAGAGTCGTGCTAGTTCTGAACTGCGCCTAACCCGCCAAAATGATTGAGTATCTCCCACAGTCCCCAAAGCGCTGCGATAGGCCCTCCCCAAATGAACAGCAGCGATTTCCAACTCAACTTCGACAGCAACTCCACCTGGCTGTCCGAAGAGATGACAAACGGGCCGTTCCCCTGCATCAGGATTACCGGCGGATTCAGATCAAACTGTTGCGTGGAAACCACTGCAGCGCCGGCGGGTCTGGTCCGGTCTAAGAAAGGAAACGCTTCTCGCCGCTGCACATCTGCTTCGCCGTCGCATACAAATCCTGGCCCGATCCGCGCCAAGTCCTCGGTCCCGACGTCCGCATGTCTGTTCTTCCATATATTTTCCCGCAGCGTCCCCAGAACAAAAACCGAGTCCCCCGGCTTAATCGAGTACTCTTGGGCAAACTCAGGATTCTCAGTCCGGTAACGAGTGCTTAAAGCCACCACGAGCGTGCCGTACTCCGCTCGCTCCGACGAAGGGTTCATCCTCAGTTCTGCGCCGGGCGGATAAACCATCATGATTCCGGTGCCATCGTCCAGAAACAGCGGCGCGCACAACTCGTGGATTGTGGACCTGAGGTCGCCGCTTGGATTCGATTCCACCTTCAGGCGGTAATAAAGGCAGTCGCCCTGGCTCAGTGGCGCGACCAAAGTGTACGGACCCAACGCCTTGCCGCTGATTTCGACCGGCCCTAGCGCCGCACCGCGGATTGTAGAACGCGGAACATTCATGATGGCCCGCTTCAATTGCAGCACCCGAAAGCCGCGATAGAACAGATAGGTGCCGAACACAATCCCCAGGATTGCCCAAAACAGCGGCTGACTCAGCAACCAGATGAGATTTCGGATGATCATGAATTCGCCAAGGATACAGCAACCCTGCAACGCCGCAACTAGGTCTTTACCAATTCCTTGAGCGCCGCCACGTTTCGGAAATCGTCGCCCGGCTCATCAATCGGAGTCTCGGCGATGAAGGCGGCAAAGGCCAGGCGCGGGTCATGCAGCAGGCGGCGAAACGGCTCCAGACCGATGCTTCCTCTTCCGATGTGCTGGTGGCGGTCGAGTTTGGATCCGCGCGCCGCTTTCGCATCATTGCAATGCCAAACGGGAACGTGTTTCAGCCCGATGGTCGCGTCTAGGTTCGCCAGCGTTGCACGAAAACCTTCCTCGGAAACTACGTCGTAACCGGCTACGTGCGTATGGCAGGTATCAATGCAAGCGCCCACCGGCACCTGATGTCGCAGCCTTTCGATGACTTCAGCAACCTGCTCAAAGCTGCTGCCCAACGAGAATTCCGCCCCAGCAGTGTTTTCAATCAGAATGGTCAGGCCGCCCTTGGCAAGATCAAGGCCCCCGCTGGCTGCAGCGATCGCCGCGGCAGTTTGCAGCAATCCCCGCTCACGATCGGCTCCGCGAAACGACCCGGGATGCAACACCAGATACTCAGCGCACAGCGCGAGCGCGCGTTCGATTTCGCCACGAAACGCGTCAATCGATTTCTTCAAGAAAGTTTCGGTCGTGCTGGCCAGGTTCACGAGATAGTTCGTATGGATGACGAGCGGCTTCAGATCGTATTTCTCCCGCAATCGCTTCATTTGCTCGCATTGCGGTCGTCCCAATTGATAGGGCGCCCACTGTCGCGGACTGGAAGAAAAAATCTGAAACGTGTTACAGCCCAGCCGGTAGGCGCGTTCGGCGGCATTCTCGACCCCGCCGGCCACCGAAGTGTGAAGGCCAATTCTCTTAGATGTCACTCTCGGCGGCCGTTTTGGTGGCGGCCTCTTCAGGATGTCCTGTTCTTGCGCCATGGAACGCAGCATCCGTCGAGTATAGCGACTCAAATCGGGGAAACCCGACGCCCAAGAGCGGTGCAGATCTTTTGACCTTGACTCTTACGGCAAGAAGCAGGGAGAATTGGCACTGCCCACCGTCAATTCTCACCGAGAGGGAAACCGATGAAGAAACTACTTGGATTGAGTTTTGTTTTGCTGGTGGGACTTGGGTTCATGGTCACTCAGTCCGGCGCACAAAGTCAGACTGGCCCTGAAGTTGTCAACGAAATCTACCACGACACTTCGCTGCCCGTAAGTCAGTATGCCTCGGGGTTGCCGCTTACCGCGCCCGCGCTGCGAGTGCGCCCCTTGCCCCGCCGCATCCTGCCCGGTGCGCGGATCGCGCAGGCGGATGCCGTAGAGCAGTTGTTCCCTTTGGCTCAGGTTTCCGCAACAATTTCACACAATTTTGATGGCACGCCCGACTCAGCCAATGGGTCGTTTCGCTTCGTTCCCCCTGACGAAAATCTGGCCGTGGGCGCGACCCAGGTTGTTGAAGTGATTAATACCGCCTACCAGGTCTTCAGCAAATCTACCGGGGCATCCGTTCAAGGACCAAGGCAAATCAGCAGTATTTTCACAGGGGTCAGCGGTCTGTGCGGTCAGGGTCCGGCTAGTGCCAATTACACGGACCCCATTGTGCTCTACGACAAGCAGGCGGCCCGCTGGTTTATCGCCATCGTTGCCGCCAACAGCAGCTTTAGCACGGGAAACCAATGCATTGCGGTGTCCAGTACCTCGGACGCAAGGGGTACGTATCACCGCTACGCTTTCTCGTTCGGCACAAACGTTTTCAACGACTATGACAAATTCGGCGTGTGGCCCGATGCCTACTACGGGGCATTCAACCTGTTCAGCCCCACCCAGTTCCTGGGAGCCAAGGCGTGTGCTTATCGGCGCTCCGCCATGTTGTCGGGTACGGCGGCTACCGCCATCTGTTTCACGAACGCGCACGAGTTTTCGTTTTTGCCATCCGACCTGGATGGCGCCACCGCGCCCCCGGTTGGCGAGCCGAACTTCCTTGTTGATCTATTTAGCGGCACTGCACTACACCTTTTCAGGTTCCACGTCGATTTCGCTACTCCGAGCAACTCCAAATTCATCGGGCCCATCGCGATTGCGGTGACGTCCTTTACCCAGGCGTGCGCCGCCACGGGTACTTGCATTCCGCAGACGGGGACGACCGATCAACTGGATTCCTTGGGTGATCGCCTCATGTTCCGGCTGGCCTATCGGAACTTCGGAACCCATGAATCGCTGGTGGTCAGCCATGCGGCAAAAACCAGCGTAGCGGCATCCGGAGTGCGTTGGTACGAGATCCGCAATCCCAACGCAACCCCTGTCGTGTTTCAGCAAGGCACGTTGACCAGCGGCGGCACTTCGCTGTGGATGGGGAGCATCGCCATGGACAAAGTCGGGGACCTGGCG
>WNGK01003726.1_pt1 | contig 20583 bp, 24 predicted proteins | sample 5400601 | NCBI WGS metagenome assembly WNGK01 (sample SAMN13153376, study PRJNA577476) | soil metagenome | isolation source: 60 cm soil or saprolite under Garry oak tree replicate 1 | place: USA:California | collected 2016-06-15
ATGGCGTCGTAGATGGCGAACATGGCGGTGCCCGACCCGCCGGGGGAGTTGATGTAGAGCTTGATGTCCTTCTCCGCTTCCTCGGCCTCCAAGTGCAGGAGCTGGGCCACGATGAGGTTCGCCAGATCGTCGTCGACCTCGCGTCCCAGGACCACGATCCGCTCCTTCAGGAGCCGCGAGTAGATGTCGAACGCCCGCTCGCCCCGGGAGCTCTGCTCGATCACGGTGGGAACCAGCACGGCGTCCTCCTTCGATGCTAGGATGCAACCGTTCGGTTGCACGATACCGCCGGACGCGCTTCCGTGCAACCAGAGAGTTGCGACTTGATGCCGGTGATCGAACGGCGAGTGCTGCTGCCCGCCACCGCCGACGCGGTGTGGCGGGCCCTCACCGAGAGCGACGAGCTGTCGCGGTGGTTCGGCTGCCCCGTTGAGCTCGAGCCGAGGCCGGGCGGCCGGATCACGGTTGGGGAGGGCCCGGACGCGAGGCGAGGCCTCGTCGAGGAGTTCGAACCCCACCGGCGGCTGGCGGTCCGGTGGCTCCCCGGTCCGCGGCCAGGCGTGCCCCGGACGAGGGTCGAGTTCGTGCTCGAAGGAGGGCCCGAAGGCACGCTGCTCACGGTCGTCGAGTCCCCGCTGTGGAGCGAGGCCCCCCACCCCGACACCCTGGCCCGGGTGTCATGAGCGACCGCGCCGGCCCCGTGTTCAACGCGCTGTCCGACCCCACCCGGCGCCGCGTCGTGGAGCGCCTCGCCCAGGGCCAGCCCCTCACCGCCACGGCCCTGGCGGCTGATCTGCCGATCAGCCGCCAGGCGGTCAGCAAGCACCTCTCCGCCCTGGCCGACGCGGGGCTGGTGGAAGCCGAACGGGTCGGGCGCGAGCTCAGGTACGAGCTCAAGGTCCACCCGATGCACGATGCCGTGAGCTGGATCGCCGAGATCGGCGCCGAATGGGACGACCGCCTGGCCGCGCTTCGTGATCACCTGACGGACCGCGGCCGATCAGGGCCCCCCCGGGCCTGAGCCCGCATCGCGCGGCTCGCGCACCTTCTTCCAGAGGAACCGCCCGATGACGTACCCCGCCAGCACCCCCAGCACGATGTAGCCGAACCTGGACAGGACCTTGTCGATGAGGTCGAGGTTCTCCCCGGCCAGATAGCCGAACAGCGTGATCCCCACGGCCCACACCACGATGGCGGGGACGTCGAACAGGAGGAACCGCCGGTACGGCATCCGGCCCACGCCGGCCGAGAACGGGATGAAGGCGCCGGCGGCCGTGGCGTAGCGGCCCAGCGCGACCGTCATCCCGCTTCCTCGCTTCCGGTAGTGATCCTCCGCGGCCCGGAGCCTCTGCGAGAGCCAGCCGCCGAAGAACGGGATGCGCCGCACCAGCCTCGCGCCGAACCTTCGGCCCAGCCAGAAGCCGATGGACTCGCCGGCTACCGCCGCGGCGACCCCGATCACCATCACCGCTGGCAGGCTCATCTTCTGCTGCGACGCGTACACCCCTCCCAGCGCCAGGATCACGTCGCCCGGCACGATCAGGCCGATGAAGATCGAACGTTCCAGGAGGACGGCCACCCCGACCACGGGATAGCCGGCCACGGCGAAGACGGGTTCGACCCACCGGACGATCTTCTCCACCAGCGAGAACCCGATCACCGGACGTGTGTAGCACCTTTTTGCCCGCCATCCGCGGCGGGCGCTAGGCTTGCCGCCGGATCGCCATCGGTCGAACCGTTACGGAGGTGTGCCAGTGAACCCTGAGGACGTCAAGAGCGTCGGTGTGATCGGCTGCGGCATCATGGGCTCGGGCATCGTCGAGGTGTGCGCCAAGACCGGGATGATCGTCACGTTCGTCGAGGTCGACCAGGAGCGGGCCGAACGGGGCCGGCAGTCCATCGAACGCTCCCTGGCCAAGGCGGTCGAGCGCGGAAAGCTCGACGAGTCGGCCCGCGACGAGACCCTTGCCCGGATCACCGCCACCACGAACCTCGACGACGTCGCGGGCGCCGACCTCATCATCGAGGCCGTCAGCGAGGAGCTCCCCACGAAGCTCGAGGTGTTCCGGCGGCTCGACGAGATCACCCGCCCGGACATCCTCCTGGCCACGAACACCTCGTCCCTCCCCATCGCCGACCTGGCCGCGGCCACCAAGCGCCCCGACAAGGTTCTCGGCATGCACTTCTTCAACCCGCCACCGGTGATGAAGCTCCTGGAGCTGGTGCGGTGCCTCACCACCTCCGAGGAGAGCATCGCCTTCGCCCGGGCGGTGTCCGAGCGGCTCGGCAAGACGCCGATCCTGGCCAAGGACCGGGCCGGGTTCATCGTGAACATGCTGCTGGTGCCGTACCTGAACAGCGCCGTGCAGATGCTGGACGAGGGGTTCGCCACGCGCGAGGACATCGACACCGGGGTGACGCTGGGCCTGGGCCACCCCATGGGGCCGCTGACCCTGGCCGACCTGATCGGGCTGGACACGATGCTGCACGTGTCGAACGTCCTGTACGACGAGTTCAAGGACCCCATCTACTCGCCGCCCACGCTGCTCAAGCGGATGGTCAGCGCCGGGTACCTCGGCAGGAAGTCCGGCAAGGGCTTCTACGACTACTCGAAGTAGCGCCAGCCCGAGGCCGCACCACATGCCAAGAGCCATCGACCTCCACGTCCACCTGCCGATGGACGAATGGCTGGACAACGCCATCGGGCCACACCTGGAGGCCACCGAGGCGTACTTCCGGGCGAAGGTCCCCCGCAAGACCATCGAGGAGGTGGCCGAGGAGTACGCCGAACGAGACGTCCTCGGGGTGGTGCTCGACTGGGACGACCACACGGTGAGCGGCCGGGACTGGCTGGGGAACGACTGGCTGGCCGGCCTCGAAGCGAGGTTCCCCGGGGTGCTCATGGGATTCGGCTCGGTCGACCCGTACGAGGAGGGCGCCCTCGACGAGCTCCGGCGCTGCGCGGACCTCGGGGTCAAGGGCCTGAAGTTCCACCCCACCATGCAGCGGTTCGATCCGGGCGACGAACGCTTCTATCCGTTGTGGGAACGGGCCCAGGACCTCGGGCTGATCTGCCTGTTCCACACCGGCACGTGCGGGATCGCCGCGGGCACGCCCGGCGCAGGGGGGACGAAGATCCGGTATTCGCACCCCGGGTTCCTGGACGCGGTGGGAGCCGACTTCCCCGGGCTCACCCTGATCGCGGCGCACTTCGGCTGGCCCTGGTTCATGGAGTGCCTGGCCATCGCCCTGCACAAGTCGAACGTGTTCATCGAGCTGTCGGGGTGGGCCCCGAAGTACCTGCCCCCGGAGGTCCGGCGGGAGATCGGGAAGCGGCTGAACGGGCAGACGCTGTTCGGCAGCGACTATCCGTTCATCTCGCTGGATCGGTGGTTCACGGAGTTCGAGGCGCTGGATCTGGGCGAGGAGGCGAACGAGGCCATCCTCGTCGGCAACGCCGCCCGGCTGCTAAAGACGTAGCGCTATTTCTCGGGCGCAGCAAGGGGAAGCCCTCTCACGTAGCCCCACATCTTGGCCAGGTCGGTCAGGGCGAGCATCACGGGAACGAGCGCCACCGCTTTCCACCGGTCCGGTCCCGGCGCCCGGCGCCAGGCGCGCCGGGCGGGTTTGACGGCCCGAACGATGGAGGCGGCGGCGACGATGGCCTTCGGCCATCGTCGCCGCCCCCCCAGCGCGGTGGCCGCCAGCACATACGCCCCGAACCGGATGGCGTGGCGTTCGAGATACATCCCGGCGGCGGCGTCGCCCTCGGCGTACCCCGCGTACTGCCGCCAGGTGGCGCCGAGGGTCGGCCGGACCCGCCACCAGGCCAGCGCCGACGGGACGGGTTCGATGCGCAGCCCCAGCTCGGCCCACCGCTGGTTGAGGTACATGTCCTCCCCGATAGGGAGCCATTCCGGGTAGCCTCCGGCGGCCTCGAAGGCCTCCCGGCGGAAGGCCAGCGACCGGGACGACGGCATCCATCCCGGCCCGATCTCCTGCGGGTCGAGGATGTGGGCCGAGGCCGCCACCTGCCACGGCGTCGGGGCGATCGGTGCGTAGGCCCCCGCGGCCACGTCGGCCCCGCCCTCCAGCGCTCCCAGGAGGCTCTCCAGCCAGGCGGGGGCCAGCACGCAGTCGGCGTCGGACACGGCCAGACGTTCCGCCCCCGGGCGATGTTCGCCCCGGGCTCGGAGATCGCGGTGATCCCTTCGGCCCGTTCGAGCCGCGCCCACGTGCCGTCGGCCGAGCCGCCGTCCACCACGACGACCTCGTCTGGCTGCCGGGTCTGGGCGCGAACGGAGGCCAGCCATGCGTCGAGGGCCGGCCCCGCGTCCTTCACCGTTGCCACCAGCGAGACCTTCATGTCCGAAGAGCCTAGACCGGGCCTACGCCAGCGACTTGTAGAGGTCGAGGGTGAGCCGGGCCGTTCGGTCCCAGTCGAACCTCGCGGCCTGGCGGATCCCGGCCTCCCGGAGACGCGCCGCCAGCGAGGGATCGGTGAGGACCCGTTCGATGGCATCCCCCAGTCCCGCCACCGACAGCGGGTCCACCGGGAGGCCCGCGTCGCCGGCCACCTCCGGCAGCGAGGTCGAGGCCGACACCACGCACGGAACGCCCCGGGTCATCGCCTCCAGCACGGGGAGGCCGAACCCCTCGTACAGGGAGGGATACACGAACGCGTCGGCCCTCCGGTACAGGGCGTCCAGCTCCGGCGGACCGACCCGGCCCACCATCACCACCTCGCCAGCCAGCTCCAGGGCGATCTCCCGGAGCAGGGCCTGGGGCTGCCAGCCGATGGGACCGGCCAGGACCAGGCGGTGGGGGAGGCCTCGCAGGGCCAGCCGGCGGTAGGCGCGGATCAACCGGACCAGGTTCTTCCGCGGCTCCAGGGTGCCCACGAACAGCACGTAGGGTGGGCGAACCTTCAGCTTCGCCAGGACCTGCTCGGGGTCGCCGGTGGGCACCGCGGGCGACGCCGCCAGGGGCACCACGTGCACCCGCTGGGCCGGGATGCGGGTCCGCCGGACGAGGTCTTCGGCGGTGTGGCGGGACACAGCGATCACAGCGTCGGCCCTTCGAACCGCCGCCCGGAGGCCGGCCCGGTACATCAGCCGCCAAGCGGCGGGGAACAGCTCGGGCCGGGCCAGGAAGGCCACGTCGTGCACCGTCACCACCAGGCGCTGGCCGGGCCCGGCCGGGGGGACCGCCGCGGGCACCGGGGAGTGCACGATCCGTACCCCCGAGAGCGTGCCCGGGAGGGGGGGCCGGCCGAACAGGGCCCACGACGGATACAGCCGCCGGATGTCGTGTTCGAGCCCCTCCGTCCGGTATCCGGGCAGTGGGGCCTCCGGGGGCTCCTCGGGGAGTCTCGAGTGGAACAGCCGGATCTCCAGGGAGGGGTCGGCTCCGGCCATGGCGGGGATCAGATGGCGCACGTAGGTGCCCATGCCACCGGGAGCCGGCGCGTAGAGCTGGTCGACCAGGAAGGCCAGCGAGGTCATGGCGCCCGGGCTCCTCCCCGGCGCGTCATCGATAGGCCTCCATGCACTCGACCCCCTCCGGGCCCACCGCCGCCGCGTGCGGGGTGTCGGCGAAGCTCGTCCAGCTCGCCGGCCAGGCCGATCTCACGGTACACCCGCCAGGTCCCCGAACCCAGCCGCCTCCCGGCGTGGGGGATCCTGCTTGACCACCTCCGTCCCGAAGTCCCCCAGCCTGGCGGCCACGCCCGGCCCGGCCACGACCGTGCCGAGGTCGAGCACGCGCAGGCCCTCGACGGGGAGGGGTGGCTCGTTCACAGGGTCACGTACCTGCCGGCGATCTCTCGGGCCCGCTCGAGCTGGTCCCGCCGAACGATCACGTCGAACAGGTAGCGGCGGAACCGCACGTTCGCGGAGAAGTCCTCCGGGTAGACCACCGCGGGGATGCCGTCGGCCCGAAGGCGGCCCGCCATCAGCCAGGCCTCGTCGTGGGGGAGCGAACAGAGCCTGGCCAGCTCGGCGACCTCCCGCTCACGCGCCCCGTCCCCGTCCCGGGCCGTGGGGGCGCCCCCCCAGACCCGAGCATTCGCGTCCGCCCATGCGTCGACGCCCTCCGGCACCGCCTCCACGTCCGAGAGAGCGGGCCCGGGCACGAGGGGAACGTCACAGTCGCTGCAGGTGGTGAACCCGGGGCGGTATTCGGCCAGGCACTTCGGACAGTGGCCGCCCACCTCGTTCAGCGATCCTCGTTCGTCCTCGGTGTGCGGCACGGCGGGCCGGCTACTTGCTGTCGCCCCGGCCCATGCGGGTCTCGGTGCCCAGCCTCGTGTAGGGGCTGAGGCGGGTCTGGCGCCACGGGCCCATCGACTGGTGGCGGATCTGCAACGCGCCCAGCCCGAGGCCCTCCGCCCGCCCGGCCAGGGCCCACGGGCTGGGCCTGACGCTGCTCCGGCGGAAGTACTCCTCGAGCGCGGCGATCACGCGTCCGCGCTCCTCGGGGGGGAGACCGGGAGGGAGCTCGAAGCCTGGCATCTTCGGACGCGCCTACAGGGGGATGTTGCCGTGTTTGCGGGGCGGGACCTGTTCGCGCTTCGTCTTCAGCATCCGTAGGGACTGGATGATCCGGCGCCGGGTGTCGGCCGGCTCGATGACGTCGTCGACGTAGCCGCGCTCGGCCGCGAGGTAGGGGTTGTTGAACTCCTCCTCGTACCCCTCGATCAGCTCGCGGCGCTTCGTCCGGGGGTCCTCCGCCGCCTTGATCTCCTTTCGGAAGATCACGTTCACCGCGCCCTCGGAGCCCATCACGGCGATCTCCGCGGTGGGCCAGGCGAAGGAGATGTCGGCCCGGAGGTGTTTCGAGTTCATCACTACGTAGGCCCCGCCGTAGGCCTTGCGCGTGATCACCGTGATCCGGGGGACCGTCGCCTCGGCCCAGGCATAGAGCAGCTTGGCCCCGCGGCGGATGATGCCGTGCCACTCCTGGGCCGTCCCGGGGAGGAATCCGGGCACGTCCTCGAAGCACAGCAGCGGGATGTTGAAGGCGTCGCAGAACCGGATGAACCGGGCGGCCTTCTCGCTGGACTCGTAGTCCAGCGTGCCGGCCAGCACCTTGGGCTGATTCGCCACGATCCCCACGGTCTGGCCGTCCATCCGGGCGTACCCGATCACGATGTTCATCGCCCACAGCGGGAAGACCTCGTAGAACCCACCGTCGTCCACGATCTTTCGGATCACGTCCTTCATGTCGTAGGGCTGCTTGGGGCTGTCGGGGACGATGGCGTTGAGCGACTCGTCACGCCGGTCGGGGTCGTCGGTGGAGGCGTAGGCCGGGGGGTCCTCCAGGTTGTTCGACGGCAGGAACGAGAACAGGTAGCGAACCTGGGCCAGGCAGTCCTGTTCGTCCTCGGCCACGAAGCTGGCCACGCCGGAGCGGGAGGCGTGGGTCATGGCGCCGCCGAGCTCCTCGAAGGTCACGTCCTCGTTCGTCACCGCCTTGATGACCTCGGGGCCCGTGATGAACATGTGCGAGGTCTCCTTGACCATGTAGACGAAATCGGTGACGGCGGGGGAGTAGACGGCGCCGCCGGCGCAGGGGCCCATGATCACCGAGATCTGCGGGATGACCCCGGAGGCCCGAACGTTGCGGTCGAAGATGTAGCCGTAGCCGGCCAGGCTGGCCGCGCCCTCCTGGATGCGCGCGCCGCCGGAGTCGTTGATCCCGATCACCGGGGCGCCCACGGACACGGCCAGGTCCATGATCTTGCAGACCTTCTCGGCGAAGGCCTCGCCCAGAGACCCGCCGAAGACCGTGAAGTCCTGGCTGAACACGAACACCTTGCGCCCGTCGATGGTTCCCCATCCCGTGACCACGCCGTCGGTGAGGGGCCGCTGGTGGTCGAGGCCGAACGTCCCCAGGCGGTGGCGGGTCAGCATGTCGGTCTCGACGAACGACCCCGGGTCGAGCAGGAGCTCCAGGCGCTCCCGCGCGGTGAGCTTGCCCCTGGCGTGCTGCTTCTCGATGGCTGCGGAGCCTCCGCCGAGGCGGGCCTCGCCTCTGAGATCCCTGAGGCGTTCGATCCGCTCCTGGATGGTGTGGCGAGCCCGAGGCGGGGTCTCCGTGGCGTGCCCGTCGGGGGCCGGTGCGGCCTCGCCCGCTTCCGGCGCCCCCGGCGCGTCGTTCGACGCGAACTCCTGGCGTTCCCGTGTGTCGGCCATCGGTCCCGGCGAGTCTAGCTTGCCGGGTTCGGCCCGACGCGCAGGCGAGGCCTACGCCCCGGGCCAGACCTTCAGCGCCATGCCCGGGACCTCCCTGCGAACCGGCGCGGGGCCGTCGAGCTTCCGGAAGTAGGCCTCGACCACGAACGCCCGGCAGCCGTCCATGGCGTGGCCGCCCAGGGCCGCTCCGTCGGCCCCCGAGACCACCAGGTGCAGGTGGATGAAGGGTTGCCCGTCCCGCAGTGAGACGTTCCCCAGCCCTGCCGCGATCTCGACGTGTCCGGTGGTCGTGACGCGGTACTCGGCGGCGTTCGGATCGAAGTACCCGAGGGCGGCCTCCTCCAGCCCGCCTATGATCTGCAGGGTGGCGGCCTGGATCCCCAGGTCCTCAACGGCGCGGTTCAGGCCCTCCAGGAGGTCCTCGCCCCGCTCCAGGCTGACGAACGCCGCCCTTCCGTCCTCCGATGGGTAGGTCTTCATTCGACTCCTCCTCTCTCGGTCGCGTTCGCGCTGGTGAGAGCGTGTCAGTGGTGCACCGTACCGTACGGACATGGTCCTCGACCTCACGCCGGTGCAACGCCGCACGCTCCAGGACCTTGTGGACGTGGGCGAGGGAGCCCCGTTCGATCCGTCCCTGGAGGCCCGGCTCCGGGAGCGGATCGAACGGGGCATCGTCGGGTTCGTGCCGCCGAAGCCGGTCCGTCTGTGGAAGGAGCGCCTGAACGACCTGGCCCGGTGCGAGGGGCTGTTCGGGGCGGCGATGGCCGGAGAGGGGGAGCCGTTTCGGTACGGTCCCAGGGCGGCGCGGGGAACGCTGGTGCACAAGGCCATCGAGATGGAGATCGGAGGCAGCCGGGTCCGGGACGCCCACCAGGTGGCGGCGCGGGCGGCGTTCGGGCTGGAGGAGGACCGCCAGTTCGGGCCCTACTGGGACGGGCTGGACGAGTTCGACCGGGACGGGTTGCTCATGTCGGCGGTGCAGACTCTGGAGTCCTTCCGGGCGAGCTTCCCGCCGGTCCCGGAGGTGTGGAGGTCGCTGGCTCCGGTGTGCGAGCACTGGATGGAGGCGGGGTTCGCCGGCGGACGGGTGACCGTGACTGGCAAGGTCGACCTCATGCTGAACCGTCCCCAACCGAACCGGGCCACCCGGGTGCTGGTCGACCTCAAGTCTGGACGGGCCTGGCCGGACCACCCCGAGGACATGCGGCTCTATGCCCTGCTGTACACGCTGCGGTTCGGGGTCCCGCCGTTCCGGGTGGCCACCCTGTTCCTCACCTCGGGGCAGCCCCAGGCCGAGCTGGTCACCGAGGAGGGTCTCGAACACGCCGCCGCCCGGGTGATCGGTTCGGTCCGGGCCATGGCCGGCCTGGCCGGCGGACGCCTGCCCGACCTTCGCCCGGGGCCGTACTGCCCGTGGTGTCCTCGCAAGGAAGCCTGTCCGGCCCTGGCGAAGGCCGAGCGAGGGCGCCGGGAGGAGGCGGCGCCCATGTGAGAGAGGGCCTCGGACTTTCGGGCTGGTATTCGCCCGGGTTTCTTCCACCGGGCCCCTTGATCTGGCACTCTTAGGGGGCGTGGACGGGGTTCCCGCGCGGCCTGAGGTGGGGGGTTCAGGTGGCCAAGCCGAAGACGAGCAGGCCCGGTCCCGGGTCGGAGGGCCGGCCGGACGAGGCGGTTCGGCACATCGCGGAGGGGCGGCTGACCATCCTGTTCATGGACGGCGACTCGGTGGCGGCGATGTGCCGCGACGCGGACGCCGTGCACGATCTGGGATATGAGCCCGGGCGTGGGTGGTGGTGCGACTGTGACGCCGCCGAGTGCGCCCACCTCGGCGCCCTCAAGCTCGTGACCGAGCGGGCGGTGCGGGCCCGCGAACGGGTCTCCGCACCGGCCGAGCTGGGCCTGCCGGTCCCGGCGGGCCCGGAGACCTCTGGCGTCTCTTCGCCGATGGCTCCTTCGGCGCCCCTCGCCGGAGGCGTCCCAGCGGTGGAGCTCGATCGGGCGGACGGGATGAACGAGCCCGAGGCCGAACTCGAATCCGGTCTCGAGGTCGCGGCCGACTCCCGGTCGGAAGCCAAACCCGATTTCCTGCCCGATTCCGAGGCCACGCCCGAGGCGGTCGCGGTCGCGGCCGAGGGCGTGGAGGTGGACCACCCCTCCGGGGATGCCCCATCTCCTCTCGGGAAGGCCAGGCGGCGACGCTTTCGGAGCCGGGGCCTCCTGATCATCGCGGGGATCGTCATCATCGCCGCCGCGGCGTGGGCCTCCTCGCGCCAGCCGGCTGAACCGCGGCCCAGGAAGGACGGGGCGCCTGCCGCGACCCCCGCCGCGGAGAGCGTGGCTGCGGAGCCCGTCATCGGCCCTCCGCCCTCACCGGCCGCCAGCCCGGCTCCGTCCCCCGTCCCGTCTCCCTCGGCCGTCCCCGCGAACGACCCCGTGACCGTCTCGTTCCCCAAGACGGCCCGGGGGAACGGCCTCTTCGTCACGGTGAGGAAGCTCGACCCGAATGGTTCGAACTGCCTCACGCACGAGCTGGGCACGACGGGTGTCTACCAGTCGGCCTGTGGGTCGTGGTCCCGGGTGGGATCCCTCTACTGGATCCAGGTCTCCGTGGCGAACCATGGCCTCACGACCATCCATCTCCGGACGGCCGGCCTGGAGCTCGTGGGGGCGGGTGGCGCGGCGCACCGTCCGATCGGTGTGCGGCGCTTCGCCAGGCGCCCCGAAGCTCTGCTCGCCGCCAGGATGGACATCCGCCCGGGCCACACCGTCACCGGATGGGTCTCGTACGACGCGCGTTCCGGCTTCGTCCCTCGGAGCCTCCGGCTGGACTGGAACGGGGAACCGATCCGGATCCGGTTCTTCGGATCGTTCCGGTCGGTGCGGTCCGGATAGCTCGCGCGAGAGCCCCACAGCCGGAGGCCTGCCCGAGTTGCCTCCCGTTCGGCCCTGCCGTATGTTCGGGTCCCACTGAACCTACCGACCGGTAACCTGTGTGCAACGGGGACCCGGAGGCGGTTTCGCCGCACGGGCCCCGGGGCACAGGAACACCGCCCGGAACAGAGCAAGGAGGCCGATCGCAATGTCCGCCACCCGATCGTTCGACATCGGGCGGATCCCGCCACCCGGCGAGGTCCCGTCCACCATGTACGCCCAGGTCATCAGGCCCAAACGGTTCGGGGAGCCCGAGACCGCGTTCCGGATCGAGGAGATCGCCACGCCCGAGCCGGGCCCGGGCGACGTCCTGGTCCTGGTGATGGCGGCCGGCATCAACTACAACAACGTGTGGGCCGCCAAGGGCATACCGGTGGACGTGACGACGGTCCACGCCCGCTTCGGCGAACCCGACGACTTCCACATCGGCGGCAGCGACGCCTCCGGAGTGGTGTACGCGGTGGGGGAGGGTGTGACCACGCCGCAGGTGGGCGACCACGTGGTGATCCACTGCGGCCAGTGGGACGCCGACGACCCCTTCGTGATCGCGGGAGGCGACCCCGGGTTCGCCAACTCCTACCGGATCTGGGGCTACGAGTCGAACTGGGGCTCGTTCGCCCAGTTCACCAGGGTCCAGGCCCACCAGTGCCTGCCCAAGGCGCCCCACCTCACGTGGGAGCAGGCCGCGGCGCCCACCCTGGTCGGAGCCACGGCGTACCGCATGCTGATGGGCTGGCCGCCCAACGTGGTCGAGGAGGGTGACCCAGTGCTGGTGTGGGGCGGGGCCGGGGGCCTGGGGTCGATGGCCATCCAGATCGTCCGCGAGATGGGGGGCCGCGCCGTGGCGGTGGTCTCCTCCGACGACAAGGCCGAGTTCTGCCTGAAGCTGGGCGCGGTCGGGGTGATCAATCGCACGGAGTTCTCCCACTGGGGCATGCCGCCCCATTGGACCGACCAGGAGGCCTACGCGACCTGGTTCGAGGGAGCGAAGGCCTTCGGCAAGGCCTTCTGGAACGCCCTGGGGGACAAGCGCAGCCCGCGGATCGTGTTCGAGCACCCGGGGGAGGACACCGTCCCCACGTCGATCTTCGTCGCCGACACCGGCGGCATGGTGGTGATCTGCGCCGGCACCACGGGCTACAGCGCTGTGGCCGACCTCCGGTACCTGTGGATGCGGCAGAAGCGGTTCCAGGGGTCGCATTTCGCCAACGACGAACAGTCGGCCGCCTTCAACCACCTGGTCATGGACGGACGCATGGATCCGTGCCTGTCCCTGACGTTCGCCTTCGAGGAGATCGGCACGGCCCACCAGCTCATGTCGAGGAACCAACACCCCGAAGGGAACATGGCGGCGCTGGTCAGCGCGCCACGCGAGGGGCTCACCGATCTCCCGGCCTGAGAGCCTCTCCCGCCTGGGCACAGGATGGGACGAGGGGAAGCCCCATCCGCGCTCGAACCTCGAGAGGGAGGCGGAATGATCGACCCGGTGGCCCAACCGAGCGAATACCAGGCCCTGCTGCTCCGCTATCTGGGCGACCAGGACCCCGCCGACGTCCAGTCCCAGACCGCCGAGGTCCTGGCCGGGCTGATCGAGGAGGCCGGTGACCACCTTCGGTCGAGGCCGGCCGAAGGCGAGTGGTCGGTGCTGGAGCTCCTGGGGCACGTGGTCGATGCGGAGATCGTGGGCGCGGGGCGGTACCGTTGGACCATCGCCCACGACCGGCCGCCCATGATCGGGTACGACCAGGACCGGTGGGTGGAGCGGCTTCGGCACAACGAGGACGACCCTCGCGAGCTGCTCGCGGTGTTCCGGGCCCTCCGGGCGGGGAACGTCGCGCTGTGGGCCAGGGCCACCCCGGAGGAGCGGGAGCGCGTGGGGATGCACGCCGAACGGGGCCCGGAGAGCTTCGACCTGACGTTCCGGCTCATGGCCGGGCACGACCTGTTCCATATCGAGCAGGCCAACCGGACCCTGGCGGCGTTCCGGGGGGCGTGAGGGCGCCGCCGGGGCCCTGAGGGCTCAGGGAGACAGCGAGAATCCCAGCAGCGCTTCGAGCTTGGGGATGGTGATGGCTGCGTCCCGGTGCAGCACGCCCGTCATGCCGACCGCCCGGGCCCCCTCGACGTTCGACGGGATGTCGTCGACGAACACACACGCCTCCGGCTCCACCTCCAGGCGCGAGGCGGCCAGACGGTAGATCTCCGGTTGGGGCTTCCGCAACCCCACCGCTGCCGACAGGATTCGGACGTCGAACAGCTTCTCCACCGAATCCGGCGGCGTGGCCCCCCCTCCCCACGTGTTCGAGATCAGCCCGGTCTTCAGGCCGTGCCGACGGACCGTGTGGACCGCCTCCAGCATCCGTTCGTCAGGCTGCAGCTTCTCGAACAACCTCGGCGTGAGCTCGGTGTGGTCCAGCGGCGTGGCCAGGCCGGCCGACAGGGCCGCCGCCAGGTGTCGGTCGAACTCCTCGCCGGGGAGGGCGCCGGTCTCCACCGCCACCACCAGCTCGGCCAGGGACGGTCCCCCCGACGGCCCCCCGGTTCCGGTGGCGCCGGGGTCTCCGGCGGCGGGGGATGCGTAGGCCTCGGCCAGGAGGTCTCTCAACGCCTCCGGCCGCACCCCCGTGGCGAGGCAGAACGCGGCGAAGCTGGTGGTGATGCTCGAGGTGAGGACGCCGCCGAAGTCGACGACCAGGGCCCGGAACGGCGACGGCATCGGTCGACTGACCCCGGGTGTCTCAGGGCTCCTGGACCAGCTCGACCAGCACGCCCCGGAAGCCCTTCGGGTGGACGAACGCCACGGTGGTCCCGCGGGACCCCTGCCGGGGGGCCTCGTCGACGAGGGGCACGCCGGCCGCCCGAAGGCGCCCCAGCACCTCGCCCACATGGGCCACGCGATAGCCGACGTGGTGGACCCCCTCCCCGTGCCGTTCGAGGAACCTGCCCACCGGGGTGTCCGGCCCCAGGGCCGCGAGCAACTGGATGTAGGAGGAGCCCGCTGGGAGCAGGACCTCTTCGACGCCCTGATCCTCCACCCGTTCGCGATGGACGGGCTCCACGCCCAGCGCGGACCCGTATTCGCGCACGGCCGCCTCCAGGTCGGTGACGGCGATCCCCACGTGATCGATGTCGAGCAGCACCGAGCCGAGGGGCAGGGGATGGCCGGGCGCGGTCACGCCCGCTGGCGACGGCGGCGCCCCGCCAGGGGCGGCGGCTGCAGCCGGTTGATGAGATCCAGGGCCTCGGTAAGGTGGTAGGCCGGAGTGGAGAGCGCCGAGACCATCGCCGCCACCCCCTGATACCGAACGTCGAGGGGGGCGCCGGGGGTCAGCAGCGCGTAGAACTCCACCAGCTCCATGAACTGCTTCAGCGACGGCACCAGGCCGCCCCGTTCGTAGGCGTAGATCGTCTGTTGGGCGGCCGGGCAGCCCGGTCGCTGGGTGGCATCCTTCACGGCGCGGTATCCGGCCTTGCGGCGTAGTCCCCGGAGCAGTCCGCCGATCCGTTTCGCCGTTTCGGTGTCGACCGGTTCCTGCTTCTTGCGCGGCACGAATGGACCTCCTCCAAGGGACGAATCGATTTGGGCGTTCCCAACATACAACACCGACCTGGGGAGGAGGCTCGGGCTTGACTAGGACGAACGCAGCGACCTCGGGTCCTCCGAATGGCGGATGCGGCTCCGGCCGCCCACCGGTACGATGAGCCGGTCTGGGCGCCCAGTCCGACGCAGCACCTGCCGCGGTCCGCGCCGCCGGGACGAGCGACGCGAGGAGCGGGATGGAAGAGACCACCGGGGCCGCCGTCTCAGCCGAACGGTCGAATGTCCTTCGAGCGGGGGTGGCCGACGTGTCCCGGATCCGGGAGCGGACCCGCCGGCGGCGGGTGATCCGGCTCCTGGCGTTCCTGTACGGCGTGGTGGGCTTCCTCATCTACCGAGGGCTCACCCGAAACCCCCTCAGGCTGCCGTCGCTTCCGGCGGACCCCGCCACCTGGCTTCCCGGAGCGATCCTGGTGCTGCTCCTCGGCGTGGTGCTGGTGGTGCCGATGGTGATCAGCGCGCGTTCCCCACACGTGCTGATCCGACCCGAGCACATCGAGGTGGGCCTGTCCGAGCTCAAGGGTCTCGACCCCCAGGTCGACGAGGTCCAGCGAACCCTCGACGTCTTCATGGGCTACGCCACGTTCCGCGAGGTGCTCGGGGGCAACCCCCGGCGGGGCATCCTGTTCGAGGGTCCGCCCGGCACCGGCAAGACGTACCTGGCCAAGGCGATGGCCAGGCAGGCCGACGTGCCGTTCCTGTTCGTCTCGGCGACCTCGTTCCAGTCGATGTTCTACGGCATGACCGCGGTGAAGATCCGGGCCTTCTTCAAGGCCCTGCGGAAGGCGGCCCGGCGCAGCGGCGGGGCCCTGGGCTTCATCGAGGAGATCGACGCCATCGGAGGCACCCGGGGCGGCCTCCATGCCACGCCGCAGCCCGGCGCCGTGGCCGGGGCCACCGAGGTCTCCCCCATGGGGATGGGCGAGGGCTCGAGCGGCGTGGTCAACGAGCTCCTCATCCAGATGCAGTCGTTCGACCAGCCGCCGGCGCGGCAGCGCCTCAAGGAGCGGTTGATCGAATGGATGAACGGCTATCTGCCGGAGCACCGAACGCTCAAGTCGGGCCGACCCGCCTACCACAACATCCTGCTGGTGGCGGCGACGAACCGGGCCGACTCGCTGGACCCCGCGCTCATGCGGCCCGGCCGCTTCGACCGCCGGCTGTACTTCGACCTCCCCACCAAGCACCTCCGCCGGGACCTCCTGGACTTCTTCCTGGTTCGAAAGGCCCACCAGGAGGAGATGGACGAGGATTCGGTGCGCGACCGGCTGGCCGCGGAGACGTTCGGCTACACGCCGGTCATGATCGAGCACCTCCTGGACGAGGCCCTGCTGGTGGCGCTGCGGTCGAGCCGCGAGGCCATGTCGCTGTCCGACGTCTACCAGGCGAAGCTCACCGAGGAGCTGGGGCTGGCCCAGGTGACCGCGTACACCCAGGAGGAGCGCAGCGCGGTGGCCACGCACGAGGCCGGACACGCCGTGGCGGCGTACCTGCTGGGCAAGACGCGACGGCTGGAGGTGCTCTCGATCATCAAGCGGCGGGACTCCCTGGGGCTCCTGGCGCACTCGGAGACCGAGGAGCGGTTCACCAAGACCCGGTCGGAGCTCGAAGCCGGCCTGGCCATCGCCCTGGGCGGCATGGCCGCGGAGGAGCTGTTCTTCAAGGAGAGTGGGACGGGGCCAGGAGGCGACCTGGCCCACGCCACGCAGATCGCCGCGCTCATGGTGGGCGCGCTGGGGATGGGCGGCTCGCTGATCTCGTTCGAGGCGGTCACCGAGGGGATGGCGTCCACGCGCAACCTCGTGGGGAAGGTGCTGGGCGACTCCGAATCGAAGCGGCGGGTCGAATCCCTGCTGCACTCGCAGAAGGAGCGGATCCGCGGCGTGCTGGAGGAGAACCGCGACCTGGTGGTGGCGCTGCGGGACGCGCTGCTCGAACGGGACGAGCTGGTGGGGGAACAGATCCTGGAGGTGATCCGGGTGGCGCTGGCCCGCCGGGATGGCCGGGACCTGAGCGGACCCGTGGCGGGGGCGTCCCTCGACCTGACCGACGACGGCGAGCACGCCGCGCCCCAGGTGGTGCTTCCGTTCGCGCCGCCTCCGGCCACGGAGTGACGGCGCCGCCGCTCCGGGCTTCGTTCGTACAATGGCGGCACCGGTTCTCTCGAGAGGAGCTGCCATGACGTCGTCCGTGATCGTCGACGGAGCCCGCACCCCGATCGGCCGCTTCGGCGGCGGGTTCAAGGACCTTCCGGCCGTGAAGCTGGGGGCGGCGGCCATCCGGGAGGCCGTCTCGCGGGCGGGCGTGGCCCCGGACGCGGTCGACTACGTGATCATGGGCCAGGTGCTCCAGGCGGGCGCGGGGCAGATCACCGCGCGGCAGGCCTCGATCGAAGCGGGCCTTCCCAAGGAGGTCCCGGCGATCACCATCAACAAGGTGTGCCTGTCGGGGCTGAACGCCATCGCCCTGGCCGATCAGCTGATCCGGGCCGGCGAGGTCGATGTGGTCGTGGCCGGCGGGATGGAGTCGATGTCTTCGGCCCCCTACGTGGTGCCGTCGGCGCGATGGGGCGCCCGGATGGGCAACGCCGAGCTGGTCGACACGATGGTCCACGACGGCCTGTGGTCGACCTTCACCGACAAGCACATGGGGGACTCGAGCGACGACGTCAACCGGGAGCTCGAGCTGTCCCGAGAGGACCAGGACGCGTGGTCGGCTCGTTCGCATGCCCGGGCCCACGAGGCATGGGAGGCGGGACGGATGGCCCAGGAGGTCGTGCCGGTCGAGATCCCGCAGCGCAAGGGCGACCCGGTGGTCGTGTCCACCGACGAGGGAATCCGGCCGGACACCACCGTGGACTCGCTGGCCGCGCTGAGGCCGGTGTTCCAGAAGGACGGCACCATCACCGCGGGCAACGCCTCGCAGATCTCCGACGGGGGCGCGGCGGTGGTGGTCATGAAGCGCGAGCGGGCCGAGGCGCTGGGCGTGGAGCCCCTGGCCGAGATCGTGGCGCACGGCATGAGCGCCGAACGGTTCGCCTACCTCCACACGGTCCCGGCCATCGCGTTGCAGAACGCGCTCAAGAAGGCGGGCAGGGACGTCCACGACCTCGGGCTGATCGAGATCAACGAGGCCTTCGCCAGCGTGTCGCTGAACGCCACCCGGATGCTCGGCGCCGACGAGAGCATCGTGAACGTGAACGGCGGGGCGGTGGCGCTGGGCCACCCCATCGGGGCCACCGGGGCCCGCCTCGTGCTGACCCTGGCCTACGAGATGCGCCGGCGCGGCGTGGACCTGGGCGGGGCGACGCTGTGTGGCGGGGGCGGCCAGGGCGACGCCCTGATCATCCGGCGTCTCCGGTAAGGAGCCCCCCTACCGGTGGGCATGGGCGCGAGCCCGCGCCTTCGCGATGCTTCGAACGGTGAGGATCGCGGCCAGCGCCACGATCTGACCGCCCAGGATGAGCCGGTTGAGATCGATGGCCGGCTTCCAGGTCACGTCCCCACCCTTGATCACGAACGCCCCGACGGGCCTCGCGGAGAGGCCGAAACCGCTCCCCCCGCCCCGGCCGCCCTGACCCTCCGGCCCCTCTCCGCCACCGCCACCGGCCCCGCCCTGGATCCGGGCGGCGGGGATGACGGTCACGCCGTTCTGCTCGAACGACTCGCCGAACACGAGCCGGCCGCTCATGACATCCCGGGCGCGATCGATCGTCGACTGCACGTCCATGCCTGCCTCCTTCGTTCACTGGACGGTCTCGAGTCCACCACAGCGCGGTCGGCATGGCGAATGGCGAGCCCTCGAGCCACGGCGCGTCCTACGATTACGGCCGACGCTGTCGTTGCCAACAGGAGAGACGTGAGCCCATGACCGATCAGCCGTTCGTCCTGCCCGAGGAGCTGGAGGAGTTCCGCCGCATCGTCCGGGACATCGTGGAGGAACGGCTCGGGCTGGCCAGGGCCGCCGAGATCGACCAGGCCGACGAGTTCCCGTGGGACGTCCACAAGACGTTCGTCGAGAACGGGCTCATGGCGGTGGGCTACCCCGAGGAGCACGGCGGAGGCGGTGGCGGGTCGCTGACCGTGGCCGTCATGGTCGAGGAGATCTCGCGGATCTCGGCGGGCTGCGCTCTGATCCCGCTGGTCAGCCGGCTGGGCGCCATCCCGGTGATGCTGGCCGGGTCCGAGGAGATGAGGAACGAGCTGTTCGGCGGCATCTCCCGCGGCGAGCACCGGATGTCCTACTGCCTCACCGAGCCCGGCTCCGGCAGCGACAGCGTGGCCATGCAGTCGCGGTACGAACCCATGCCCGACGGCGCGTTCAGGCTGAACGGCACCAAGCGCTTCATCACCGGCGCGGGCGCCAGCGATCGCTACACGGTGTTCGCCACCCGCGACCCCGAGCTCAAGGCGAAGGGCATCTCCGCGTTCGTGGTCGATGCCGACGATCCCGGGTTCTCGGTGGGGAAGGCCGAACACAAGATGGGCATCCGGGGAAGCCCCACCCGCGAGGTCTATTTCGACAACTGCCTGGTCCCATCCGATCGCCTGATCGGCGAGGAGGGCGAGGGCTTCACCTATGCCATGCGCACCCTCGACTATTCGCGGCCGACCATCGCCGCGCAGGCCCTCGGGATCGCCCAGGGGGCGTTCGACGTCGCCGTGGCCTACTCGAAGGAGCGCCAGCAGTTCGGCAAGCCCATCAGCCATTTCGAGGGTCTCCAGTTCATGCTGGCCGACATGGCCATGGAGATCGAGGCGGCCCGGCTGCTCGTCTATCGCGCGGCCAGCCTGGTCGACGCCAAGGATCCCAAGATGACGTACTTCGCCTCGGTGGCCAAGTGCTACGCGGGGGACGTCGCCATGAAGGTCACCACCGACGCTGTGCAGGTGCTGGGGGGCTACGGCTACATGCGCGAGTATCCGGTCGAACGGATGATGCGCGACGCGAAGATCACCCAGATCTACGAGGGCACGAACCAGATCCAGCGCGTGGTCATCGCCCGCCAGCTCCTGAAGGGCCTCGGAGGGTGACCGACGACGGCGGCCCGGCCCAGGAGGAGCGGCGCCGGCCATTCGGCCCCTGGTACCAGTTCCCGGAGCTGGAGGAGTGGGACCTCACGCCCAGGCCCTGTTCGGCCTCGGTGGTGAGCCTGATCCGCCCCATGGAGCTCACCGACGCGAACATCCTGGGCAACGTGCACGGTGGCGAGATCATGAAGCTCGTCGACACCGCCGGCGGGCTGGGCGCCAGCAAGCACTGCGGCGGCCCCGTGGTCACTGTGGCCATGGATGAGATGACCTTCCTGGAGCCCGTCTACGTGGGCGAGCTGGTCACGGTGAAGGCCATGGTGAACGAGACCGGCCGGACCTCGATGGAGGTGGGGGTCCGGGTCGAGGCCGAGAACGTTCGCACCGGGCGGCGGGTCCACACCTCCAGCGCGTACGTCGTCTACGTCGCGCTCGATCGGGACGGCAAGCCCCGACCCGTCCCGCCCGTAGTCCCCGAGACCGACGAGGAGCGGCAGCGGCAGCGGGAGGCGAAGCTGCGCCGGGCGGCCCGGCTGGCCCGGAAGGAGGCCATCCTGAAAGCCCGGGCGGCCCGAGGCGAGGACTGAGCTCCCAGCGCTCGGGGCGAGAGGTCAGACGGGCTCGACGAAGGCCGGGCGAGAGGTCAGACGGGCTCGACGAACACCGGCTGTGATGTCGGCTGGGGGCTCCCCCCCGGAGGTTCGTAGCTCACCGCGAGCAGGTCGAAGCTGGTGCCCACCTTTGTCCGGGCGACCACGGCCCCCGAGGGATCGGGGATGAAGGTGCCGGCCGGCCGCATGCCGGCCCCCGCGCCGGGCCGGTACCAGAG
>WNGK01002325.1_pt1 | contig 20581 bp, 20 predicted proteins | sample 5400601 | NCBI WGS metagenome assembly WNGK01 (sample SAMN13153376, study PRJNA577476) | soil metagenome | isolation source: 60 cm soil or saprolite under Garry oak tree replicate 1 | place: USA:California | collected 2016-06-15
ATCGCGAGATACTGGCTTGAATCGGGATTCATCAAGCCGGGGGTGATGGGGTAAAAGCCCTCGGGCGCCTGGCGGTCGCCCGTCTTGATCTTGGGGCCGAGCTCCCCCGACCAGCGGCAGATCGGATAAGTGCGCAGGAGTGCAAAGCGCCCGCTGTCGTTCTGCTTCCAAACCTCGAGCTCGGCCTCCTCCTTGAAGACGCGCATCAGGATCGGAGATTCCTTCTCCATGTTCTTTGCTTTCAGCGTCGCCAGCATGCGTTCCGACAGGGGTTGCATGTGGCGGCCGCTGGTCACCGGTGCGCCGCCCCCGCACCCGGCGAGTGTCATCTGCGCGGCGATCGCGGCCGCCGCCGCAACCGCACGCAGGAGAGATCGTGAAAGAGTAAATTGGTAGTGCACGCCAGCCCCAATCCCGAACATGACGGACGCTAGGTCGGGACTTGGGTTAGATCAGGGCAAAGGCCGATTGACCATCAATTCAGCTTCAGTTGGCAAACAAAAGCTTACCCCACCATTCCTCAAGTGCGACGAAGGCGACCGCGACCGTTCATCACCGCCCGGTTCGGCCGAGACGAAATCCGCCGCAGCCGTCGATAAAGGGGCGGTTAGGCGCGCCCCGTGCCCCTAGATGATCGAGGAATGGCAGGCCAATGGCGGCTTTTGACACTGAACGGACAGATCGAGGCAAGCTGACGATGTCCGCTTTGAGACGCTAGGCGGACGTGATGTGCTCGTTTTGAGCCGTTCAGCTTTTTGACCCCAAGCGGACATTGGAATATCTCAGCGCCGATGTGTACGGTCGCGTCGCTGAGTTGCCCGCACGCCGCTGCACCGGTCGCGCACCGACCGCGAGTGCGATATACTGCAATAGCTGACCGCGGACGCGATGCACCTGCGGGTCTGCCTCGATATAGGCGGGAGACGATCCATGCAATTCGTGCTCATAGTAGTGGCCATCGCAGCGGCAATCTTGTTCGACATTCGCCCGAGCGGAGCCTACCAAGGACCGTGGTGCGCGGGTACGAGTAGGGGGAGCGGGTCATTTGTGTACAACTGCAGCATGCGAACCTTCGAACAGTGCGTCTCAGAGGTGATCGCCGGCAACCGCGGGTTTTGCAGCCCGAACCCATATTACCGCGGGCCCGAGGCCGCTCCGCCCAGGGGCAAGCGAAAGCGATATTATTATTGACGATCACAGCCTGCCGACGCCGGCATAAACGAGAGCACGCTTGACGCTGCAGGGGGTTGCAGGCCCCTCGATTCAGAACAATTCAGGTTTCCCCCAAGGACCAGCCGATCGGCCTGTGCCAGGCTATGCATGTAGCAGGACCGGCCATCTGAGCTTCGGCGCGATGGTCGGGGGCGGTTGCACTCCTCGGCGAACGGGAGGCGATAACCATGCAAATGCAGCAGGTCCGTTACTTCCTGGCGCTGTGCGAGGAGCTCAATTTCACCCGGGCAGCCCGCCCTGCGGCGTCTCGCAACCCTCGCTGACCACCGCCATCAGCGTGCTGGAGCGGGAGCTGGGCGGAGCGCTGTTTGACCGAAAGCCCTCGATCGCCTTGACAGGGCTCGGGCGCGTGGTGCGGCCCTACCTGGACGAAATCGCGCGCAACGCGGATCACGCCCGCGAGGTTGCACGGACATTGACGCCGCGTCCGGTCGCCGACCGATCCGCCCGTCAAGCAGTGGACAGTTCGGAGCACCTTTCGAATTGATTGCAAACGGCTGGCGCTAGGCAGCAATTTTCACAGGGGTTGTGGCGGCTGCGTGTGCTGCGCGACGGCGAGCATGGAAAATAGCGCATCGCGCCGACGGCGATCCGTGTTTTCATGACATCTGCCCAGCCCAAGGTCGCGACGACATCGCCGTCAAAACAACGCCCAAAACAATGACAACGCGGACTTCGCGCCTCAAAGAGCGGCCACGCGAGAGACCGCGGCGCCGTCCAGCTAGCATTTATTATCGCGGCGTGAACTTGTAGCGGAACGTGCAGCTCGGTGCGCCTTGCATGATGGTCTGGTCGCGGGTGAAAGTGACTTCGCCGCCACCAGCCGCGGCAATGTCGAAATCGGTCTCGCATATCAGCAGCGCGCCGAGTTCAGGTTCGCCGAGTGCGCGAAAGAACTCTGCGTATCGGCAACGCGTTACATCGAATTCCAGCGCTTGCTTGTCATGGCGGCGCATCTCGACCGTAATGTCCTGCTCGGTAATTTCCGCCATGGCGGTGTGCATGGCCGCCCATTTGCGGCGCGGGCTGCCATCAACGCCCTCGCCGATGGCTGCAAACAGCTGTTTCGACCAGCCGCGCAAGGCTTGCTTGACGATAGCGTCAGCCTTCGCTTTCCCCAGTTCTGAGCGCAGGGCTCGCAGCACCGGCACCAGGACCTGGGCCTGAATGCGCGTCTTGTCCAGAAGCGACAGCTTGGGATCAACCAAATAATCGTCGAGTGCGCTCATCTCTCTGCTTCCTTCCGACGAGACTAAAATTCTACTCATGTCGGCGGTGCCACGGCAACGCGACGAGCGACCAGCTCGTCCCCTTATGGCACTTAACGGACATGCCTTGACGGCTCACGCATGGGCATTACGGCCAAGCCTACGCGGAGTATCGCCGTCGCGTTCGAAGATATCTCTGAACATGTGGCGCGTTCGGCTGTACCGGACCGGGCTCTAGACGCGAACAGCGCAGTCTCGGCCCTTCGGGTGACGATCCCTGCTGTAATCCGATGCACGGGGTCAAGCCCCTTCTTCGCCGTGGCCTAGTCGAAAGTCGTATGGGCACCAGGCACTGATTTCGCTTTTCGAACGCCTCACGCATCCCACATTTCTGCTGTCGCACACGTGCACAGCGCGTGGTTGGTGACGCGGATGACCTAAATCGATAATGTCATGGACAAGCACTTTTGCGGGCAACGCGGACCTACCGAATTGAGCAACGCCGCTGGACCTGAGATGAAAGAGTCCGCTCCGAGCGATGCAACGCCGCGCGAGCCCCTGCAGGTGAAAAAACAACCAAAGGACACCCGGCCCCCAACCGCCCGTACTCCGTCCATCATCGTCGGCCTGGTGGTCGCCGCCGTGGCCGCGCTGTCGATTTGGTACCTGGTGCGGCCCCAACCGCTGCTGGTGCAGGGCGAAGTGGACGCGACGCGATTCGACATCGCGGCACGGGTCGATGGGCGGGTCGCCGACATCCCGGTCGAGCGCGGTCAGGACGTGGCGGCCGGCGCGGTGTTGGTGCGCATCGACAACCCCGAAACGATCGCAAAGAACGAGCAGGCGCTGGCCGCCAAGATCGTCGCGGAAGCGCAGCTCGCCAACATCAATGCCGGCACACGCGCGGAGGTCATCGCGGCGCGCAAGGCCGCGCTCGAGCGGGCGCAGGCGAGCGTGGTTTTGGCGCAAAAGACCTATGACCGCGTCAGCCAACTGGCTGAACATGGCAACGCGCCGATTGCGCGCCTCGACCAGGCGACCGATTCCCTGCACGAAAGCCAACGCGGCGTGGATCAGGCCAAATCGGCCTACGAGCAGGCCGTCAACGGCTATACGAAAGAGGAGCATGAGATCGCCGAGGCGAATGTCGGCAAGGCCATCGCCGACATCAAGGCCGTGCAATCGATCATCGACCAGATGGTGGTCTACGCGCCGGTAGCCTCGCAGGTTTACAAGCGCAACGTGGAGCCGGGCGAATACGTCTCGCCGGGCGTGCCGCTGGTGACGCTGATCGATCTCAACGACCTGTGGGTCCACTTCGACCTGCGCGAGGATCTGGTCAAGGCGCTGAAGGTCGGCGACCGCTTCGTCCTGCGAATTCCAGCGCTATCGGACCGCCGTATTACCGTCGAGGTCAGACTGATCGCCACCAAGGGCGAATATGCGAGTTGGCGCGCCACCCGCGCCACCGGCGACTTCGACCTGCGCACGTTTTCGATCCGCGCTTACCCGGTCGAGAAGGTACCGGAGCTGCGGCCGGGCATGAGCGCCTACCTGGACTGGCGGTAGCATCGATGCGGCCGGCGGCGAAGCCCGGATTCCTCCTCGTCGCCAAGCGCGAATGCCGATGGCTGCTGCACGACCGCGTGGCGCTCGCCTTGATCTTCGGCGTACCGCTATTCGCCTTCGTGGTCCTGACCGCGGTCTTCAGTCATCCGGTGATCCGCGGGCTCGGCGTGGTCGTCGTCGACGCCGACCGATCGGACACCTCGCGCGCCTTCGTGGAGCAAGTGGCCGCGTCTCCCAGTCTCGGCATCGTCGAGCGCGCCGGCGACCTCGCGTCCGCGGCCCGGGCGATACGGTCCGGCGAGGCGATTGCCGCAGTCTATATCCCGGCCAATTTCGAGCGCGACCTGAAGGCCGAGCGACGTCCGCAGGTCGTCGCTTTCTATAACCAGCAATTCCTTACGGCGGCGGGAGTCGCGTCGTCGGGTCTGAGCGACAGCCTCGCGGCCGCCGCGGACAGCGCGGCCGCTGCGGTCCGCGGCGCGCCAAAAGCTGCCCGCATCGGATCGCTCGTCGCCGAGACGATCGTGCTGGTCAACCCGGAGAAGAACTACGCGCAGTTCCTCCTGCGCGCGCTGCTGCCGATGGTCCTCCATGTGGTCATCGCGATCGCCGCCGGCTACGCGGTGGGCTCCGAATTCCACCGGCGCAGCATGCGCACCTGGCTCGCTTGCGCGGGCGGCAACCCGATCGTCGCACTGGCGGGCAAGCTCGCGCCCCTGTTCGGGATTTTCCTCGTCATCATGCTGTCGGTAGCACTCATTTTGGAGGGATTGCTGGGGATCTCGTTCAAAGGCGACGTGCCGATGGTGCTCGCGGCGGGTTCGCTGCTGATCCTCGGATATCTGGCGCTGGGAGCGCTGATGCAGCTTCTGGTGCGCGATCTCGTGACCGGTCTCGGCCTTACCGGTCTCGTCGTCTCACCCGCGTTCGGCTATGCCGGCGTGGGATTTCCGATATTGGGCATGAACGCGTTCGCGCTGTTCTGGGGCGCGATCCTGCCGCTGCGCTGGTACATGGCCGTGCTGCTGGGCCAGGCGGCGCGTGGCTTGCCGCTCTCCGCCTCCGCGCGCCCCTTCGCCGCGCTGGCTGCGCTCGCCATGCTCTACACGCTGTTCGCGTTCCTGAGGCTGCGCGTGATCGCGAGAAGCACGTCCCGCACCGTACCGACGCCGGAGCCGGCAGCAGCCGCGGTCGCGCCGCCCGGCATCGGTGCAGCCTTTGTTGGCGAGTGGCGGCGCGTGCTTGCGATCCGCGGCGCCTTCATCCTGCTGGTCCTGGCTCCGCTTGTTTACGGCGTCTATTACCCGCAACCGTATCTCAACCAGATCCTGCGCAAGATTCCGATCGCGGTCGTCGACAACGACCTGAGCGAGTTGAGCCGCGGCATCGTGCAGACCTTGGATGCCAGCGACGCGGTCAAGGTGGCGCTGCGCGCCCAGACGCTCGCCGAAGCACGCGCGGCACTCGACCGCGGCGAGGCCTTCGCCGTCGTCGGCATTCCGCCCGAGACGGAGCGCGACGTGCTCAAAGGCAACACCGCCCACATTCCGATCTATGCCGATGCCACCTATCTGTTCCTCTTCAGGACCATGGGCAACGGCATCGCGCTCGCGATCGGTACGCTGTCGGCGGAACTCGCCGCAGGCGGCGCGCGCACGGATGGCAGCCTCGCCAAGGCGACGCTCGCGGCCACTAGCCCGGCCGACATCCTGCTGCAGCCGATCTTCAACCCGGTCGGCGGCTACGCCAGCTACATCGTGCCGGCCGCCTTCGTACTGATTTTGCAGCAGATGTTGCTGATCGGCGCGGCGATGCTGACCCGGGCGGCGCTGGTGCAGGACGCTGGCGGGGCGTTTGCAAGCGTGTTCGGCCGCGGCATCGCGCACCTGACCATCTATTTGCCCGCGCTTGCGCTCTACTTCATCGTGTTGCCGCGCATCTACGGCTTTTCCACCCTCGGCCAGCCGCTGCAATTGCTCGCGCTCGCATCGTTGTTTACCTTGGCCACCAGCTTCATGGGCCAGGCGATGGGCGCCTGGTTCAGGTATCCGGAGACCCCGACGCTCATCGTCCTCGGCACCAGCCTTCCGCAGCTTTTCGTGACTGGATTTTCCTGGCCGCGCGAAGCAATCCCCAAGCCGGTCCTTGTCGCGGGTTACATATTTCCTTCGGATTTCGCCATCGACGGCATCGTCCGCATCGGCCAGCTGGGTGCGAGCCTGTGGGAGGTGGCGCACGACTGGCTGGGCATCTGGTGCCTGGCCATCATCTATTTCACGCTCGCGGCGATTTCGGCGTTTCTCGTCAAGCGGAGGCCGGTGCATGGCTAGCCGCGGGCCTACACGCATCATCGCGCTTGGCGTCATCCTGGTTGCGGCCGGGATCGGCGGGTATCTTTTGTGGCGCCCTGGGCCGACGCCGCCGGTCGTCGGCGTCGTGCGCACGACCGAGATCCGCGTCGCGCCGGAGGTCGGCGGCCAGCTCGCCGCCATCAACGTGCAGAAGGGTGCCCGCGTCCGCGCCGGCGACGTGGTCGCCGAGTTGTTCGCGCTCGAGCTGATCGCGTCGGTGGCGCAGGCGCGCGCGGCCCTTGCCGCGGCGACGGCCAATCGCGACAACGTCTATGCGGGCGTCCGCGCGGAGGAGGTCGCAGCCCTCGCGTCCGAGATCGACAAGGCAAAATCTCGGCTTGCCTATGTACAATCGCAGCTCGATCGTGCCGTCTACCTCGCGCGTAGCGACACCGCCACGCAGCAGACGGTCGATCAAGCCACGAACGATGTCGCGAGCGCGCGCGCCGATGTCGCTGAGGCAGAAGCCAATCATGCTGCGGCCAAGGCAGGTCCGACCAAGGAGGAGCGCGCCATCGCGGACGCGCAGGTAAAGGCCGCTGCAGCCGCACTCGCCATTCTCGAGCGCCGCCTGGAGAAAACCGTTCTGCGCGCGCCTGCTGACGGCGTCGTCAGCGTGATTGTCGCCGAGGTTGGCGAGAACGTCCTCGCCGGCCAGCCGGTGCTGGCCATCGAGGAAACGGGAAAGCAATGGCTGTCCTTCAACGTGCGGGAAGATTTTCTGCACGGTATCAGGGTGGGAATGACGGTCGACGTGGGAAGGATGGGGACGAGCGAAATGACCCCGGCGCTTGTCACGGAGCTCGTGCCGCTAGGGCCATTCGCAACTTGGCAAGCCGAGCGCGCGGTCGGTGATCACGACCTCAATACGCTGCGGCTGCGCCTCGATCCGCAACGCGATGCGGCCGCGTTCGAGCCTGGCATGACAGTGTGGTTCAGTCGCTGAGCGGGGCACGGCCATGCCTCGCGATTCCCGTGAGCAACGGCGCGTCGAGGTAGTTGTTGATTGTTTAAGGTCGCTGGTCTTTTGACGACCCCGGTGTAGAATGCAACATCGCAAAGGTTAGCTGCTGCCCGATGTGGGGGCACGCCGATGACTGCCGCTAATCAAGCTTCCGCCGCTGAAGCTTCATCTGACGTCGCCGATCAAGTCGATGAAGCCGCGCTCACCCAGGTCATGCGCGTCGTCCCTCTCGGAGCCGGTGTCGTAGCCGGGCTCGCCGTGGCCTTGCTGGTGATCGGCTATTTGGCGATCTATCTCCTCGTCTTCCTTCCGCGGGGTGGGGTGGGCTAGCCCGTGACCGAGCATTCGGCTGAAGGACACGAGCGGCGAGTTCTCGGCACCGAATTGCTGTGGGCGTTCGGCGTCGGCGTGCTCATTGCCGCGATTCTCGGCGTGATCGTGTTCACCGCACTGACCAGAGACATAAACCCGCCCAGCAACGTGGAGTTTATCGACCCCAAGACATTGCATCTGTCGGGCGAGTTCGCCGAACAAAATCTCGGAACTACGGTCACGGCGGACGGCGGCGTCACTGTGCGGGTCATCGCCACGCAATTCATGTTCGTTCCGCATTGCATCGCGGTCCCGCGGGGACGGCGCGTGACCCTGCGCTTCGCCGCGCCGGACGTGGTTCACGGTCTGCTCATTACCGGGACCAATGTGAATACCATGGTGGTGCCTGGCTTTGTCGCGCAGGTGTACACCGAATTCACCCAAGCCGGAGACCTGCTCATGCCCTGTCATGAGTATTGCGGTCTGGGCCACAGCGACATGTGGGCCACCGTTCAAGTGATGTCGGAAAGCGAATTCAAGCCGGATCGGGACGGGAGGGTATCCTGTGCGCAACGTTGAGCGGCTTTGCCTTGCGCATTTTTGGGTTGCGTTCGGGGCGTTTCTGATCGCCGCCTTCCTTGGAACTTGGCAGATGTGGGTTCGCAGCCCATTGGGCGCCAACGTCGGCACACCGGGACAGTATTTCATTTCAGTGACGGCGCATGGCGTCTCGATGGCCTACGTCATGACCACCTTCTTCATCATGGGCTTCGGCTATTTCGTCGCCGTGACTGCGCTCGACCGTCGTCTCCCGGGGAAACCTTGGGCGTGGATCGGCTTCTGGATCGGGCTCATCGGCGTGTTGATGGCGCTCGTTCCAATCCTCACGGGTCAGGCCTCGGTCCTCTATACGTTTTATCCTCCGCTCACCGGCAGCCCCTGGTTCTATATCGGGCTCGTGCTTGTGGTGGGCGGTTCGTGGGTATGGTGCGTTCTCATGCTCGTCGCGATGCGCGAGTGGAAGCGCGAAAATCCAGGCCGGCCTGTGCCGCTGGCCATGTTCGCGACGGTGGCAAACGCGGTGTTGTGGCTTTGGACCACTGTCGGCGTGGCGGCCGAACTGCTGTTTCAAGTCATCCCGGCGGCGTTGGGGTTCGTGCAGACCGTTGATGCCGGCCTCGCACGGACGCTGTTCTCGTGGACGCTGCATGCCATCGTCTATTTCTGGCTCCTCCCGGCTTACATCGCCTTTTACACCATCGTGCCCCGCGCGGCGGGCGGGCGCCTCTACAGCGACACGATGGGCCGCCTCACCTTCATTCTGTTTTTGCTCTACAGCCTGCCCGTCGGAATGCATCACCTGTTGATGGACCCCGAGCATGGCAATGGCTGGAAGTTCATCCAGGTCCTGCTCACGGCCTTTGTCTCCGTACCTACGCTGCTGACGATCTTCACCATCACGGCGTCGCTGGAAATCGCGGGGCGATTGCGCGGCGGCCGCGGTGTTTTCGGCTGGATCGCGGCAGTGCCATGGGACCGGCCGATCGTCCTCGCGACCGGCCTTTCCTTCGTGATGCTCGGCTTTGGAGGGTTTGGCGGGCTCGTCAACATGGCCTACGGCATGAACGCGATGGTGCACAACACCTCGTGGATAACCGCGCACTTTCATCTGATCTTCGGCGGCTCCGTCGTCATCATGTATTTCGCGATCGCCTACGAAATTTGGCCGCGCCTGACCGGGCGCGGGCACGCGTCGACCGTGCCGCTGCGGCTGCAGCTGTGGCTATGGTTTATCGGCATGATGGTGATGACGCTGCCATGGCACTGGTTGGGCTTGCAGGGCCAGTGGCGGCGCGTCGCCAATTTCAACTATGCCGATCCGATCATTGCCGGCTGGGGGCCGCTGGTCATCGTCTCCTTCGCCGGCGGTCTGGTGCTGCTCGCCTCCGCGCTGCTGTTCGTGCGCAACCTCGCCGCCCTTCGCCGCAGCCCATTGCCTGTGCCGCAACGGCCGCTGTACGCGCTGGCCGTGGATCCACCGCGGCGCGTTCCCGCCGCACTCAACGGCTTCGGGCTCTGGAACGTCTTGGTTCTTGTCCTGATGCTGCTGGCATATGGGTACCCGATTGCACAATTTGCGATCGCGCCGCCGCCCACGGCAATGGTGCATCGGATGTATTAGGAGCGCGCGATGACGCAATCCTCGGATTCCGACGCTCACACTCTCGATCGGCCATGGCGGACGTGGGCCAGCATCGCCGTTTTGGCTATTGCGGTCGGCGGCGTTCTTCTGGGCGTGCTGATCATTCCCGTGGTTCAGGGAAGGAGCGACGGAATCGATGCCTATACCGCCATCTGCCGGGCACTCGGCATTTTGCCCGGATCGCCGGCGAGGCAGCAGGTTCCTGACCGCACCCCGCCCACGCCGGTTTCAAAGGTGGTCTGGACGCCGGACCTCTTGCAAATTCTCGCCGCGGCCAAACCGGAACGGGGCTTCGCCAAGGCGCAGGAGGTCTGCGTCGCTTGCCACGGCGAGCAGGGCGTCTCGCGAGCTCCTGAATTTCCAAATCTTGCCGGCCAATCGGGTGCGGCAATTTACAAGCAGCTGAATGACTACAGAACCGGCAGTCGAACACATCCGCTGATGACGGACATCGCGAAGGCGCTCGATGAGGCCACGCTCGCTGATATTGCTGCATATTACGCAGCTCAGCCGAAGCGCAACGCAGATCCGGCGACACTTGCGGAATCGCCTCCAGCCATTGTGCGTCTGGTCGAACTGGGGGATCCCAGCCGCAATATCCCGCCCTGCGCTTCATGCCATAGGCCAGGCTCGGGTGGTCCGATTGAGACCCCCATTCTTTCCGAGCAAGGGAAGGAATACCTCGTCCTGCAACTAAAGATGTATGCCGCGGGTGATCGACGCAACGATGTGTACGGGCGCATGCGGGCAATCGCCGCAAAACTTACGCCGACCGAGATCGATGGACTGGCGGTCTACTATCGCGCCGGTTTCAGATAGCCAAACTGGAAAAATACGAAGGCGATCGGTCGCTGTTGTCCTCTCAAGCTGCGCCGATCCGATTGCCACACGCACTTGCCGAAAGTGACCCTGGGTGTACCGTTCATCATGGCGTCTAGGTGGTCACATCACGGCCTCAAACGCAGGAGAAAGTCATGATAAAGTTTGTCGGTGTTGTTGCAGCATTGATATTCGCACTCGATGCGGTCCCGGCAGCTCGGGCGCAGGTCATGCTGGACGTTTCGAAGATTACATGTGACCAATTCGCCGGTTACAAAATCACCACTCCGCAAAACGTCGCGATCTGGTTAAGCGGCTATTATCACGGCAAGCGAGGCGACACAGTCGTCGATATGCAAAAGCTTCTCGCAGATACGAAGACCATGGAACGATATTGTATTCAAAATCCTCAAGCACTGGTCATGAACGCGGTTGAAACGGTGCTTGGCGTGGGTAAATAGGGATGAGCATCGGCGACGCCCCTCATCCTAATCGATTTTGCTCGGCGGCCTTATTTTTTGCTCTCAACTGGGCGGTTGTGCCGGCGTAAGCTACTGTGTAGGCTGGCGTAATCGGCCCTGGTGCAACTTGCGATTAGAGACGTAACACAATGGGTATCTTCCGAAGAAGCGTGCCAATCCACTACGTCCCGGTCCATCCAGACAACATCGCAAAAAAGGACTGGATCATTCTGCTGGAGGCTGGAACGATCGTCGGCCCGTCAGCCGAAAAGCTTCGCGTTGCATTAGCCACCTTGGAAAAGAAAATCGTCACGAAGTACAATATTTTTCTTAAACCCGAACACTTCCTCGTCCTGGAAGGATACGACCCTAGGATTCATGCTTTGTATTATTGTCTCCAGCTTTACAAGTATGACGGCGATAAGAAGCTGGTGCCTTTGGAGGGTGAAGAGATCGGAAAATTGGTCGCAAAAGCGGTCCAGAATGGCGTCGTGGAGAAGCAGCCGTGGTATCCGCCTTCGGAAATGTTGCCACACAAGCCTATCGTCGATGGAAAGATGGACATCGATTTTGACAGTATGGTCGTTGACGCCCAAACATCATTGTCGCCCACTGCTAGATAAATACACGCCCCAATCAGAACGCTTTCGCGCGGGCGAGCGGACGTTGTGCGGCCGGGATCACACCAGCTCCGGCCAGGGAACGATGGTCGACTTCACGGTCTTCATCGCCATCGCGTCCTTGACGGCGCGGGAAACGCCGTCCGCGTCGAAGGGGTAGAGCGTCTGCATCTCGAGCCACGGATATTTGTCGCGGGCGCGGTCGAGCATGGCGACGCCGAGCGGCAGGTCGTTGGCGGTGAAGCCCCACGAGCCCAGCACGTTGAGGTCCTTGGCGCAGATGCGGTGCCAGGACGTGGCGATCGAGCCGGCATCGGTGAACTGGCCCATCTCCACATAGGTGCCGCCGTCGCGCAGCATCTCGATGCCCTCGGGACCGGCGCTCGGATGGCCGGAACAGTCCATCACGAGGTCGGCGCCAAAGCCGCCGACGATATCGCGCACGCGCTCGATCCGCTCATCCGGATCCTTGACCTCCTCGATGTTCACCGTCGCCTCGGCGCCGAATTTGCGCGCGAGCTCGAGCCGCGGCTGTTCGGGTGCGCCGACGCAGATCACGCGAGCGGCGCCCATTTCGCGCGCGGCGGCGATGGCGAGAATGCCGATGGGTCCCGAGCCCTGGATCACCACGGTGTCTCCCCAGGTGAAGCCGCCGGCTCGGGCCGCGCGGTTGAACGCGCGGATGCAGGAGGTCAGCGGCTCCGACAGCGCGCCGAGCCGCAGCGGCATGTCGTCAGGCAGCTTGTAGACTTTCGTGCCCGGCAGCATGTCGAGGTCGACATAGACGTATTCCGCGAAGCCTCCCCACAAATGCGGCGGCTTGTCGAAGCCGAGATAGCGCCCGTAATAAACCGGGGTCAGGCACTTGTTGGCGTGCTCGGGATAATGGACGCAGTAATAGCACTGCCCGCAGGGCATCAGCGGCGGGATCATCACCTTCGAGCCGACGCCGAGCGTCTTGCCCATGAAATCTTCGGTGAACCGCGCTCCCTTTTCGACGATGACGCCACCGAGCTCGTGGCCGAGGGTGAAGGGCCACGGCAACGGCTTCGGCCAGTGGCCTTTGAGGATATGAAGGTCGGTGCCGCACACCCCGCAGGCGCCGATCTGTATGAGCGCGGCGTTCGCGGGGACTTGCGGCCACGGCACCGAACGGATGACCGGCTCGGCGCCGGGACCGGCGAAGGTGGCGACCCGGATGGTGCTGTTGCGCATGGGATTGCTCAGAGCTCCCAAATCTTATCACGCATTATTGCTTGCTGGCATTGGGCCATAAGACGCCCCCGTAGCGGCCAATCGTCAATCGTGACCGATGCACGTCCTCTTGCATGCGTCCCAGCGCGCCATGCTAGAGACTATGTCCGTGCCGTTCTCGCTGGGCGTGGAGCGTGAGCCATGGCGGGCCATCTCGATTTCTATTTCTTCTACGGCAGCATCCACTCCTACCTCTCGGTCATGCGCGTCGGCGCGCTTGCTTCCGCGGCCGGCGTCGCGGTGCGCTGGCAGCCGTTCAACCTGCGCGAAATCTTGATCGAGCAGAACAATACCGCATTCACGAAGAACGACGTGAAGATGAATTATTTCTGGCATGACGTCGAGCGGCGCGCGCGCCGCCACAACATCCCGTTTGCCGGCCGGGCGCCATACCCGGCCGATCCCGATCTCCTGGCGCTGCGGGTGGGCCTCATCGCGGCGCAAGAAAAATGGTGCGACGACTACTCGCGCGCGACATTTCGTGACTGGTTCATCGCCAGGCGCGCGCCGGGCGTCGATGATCATATCGAGCGCGTTCTTGCCTCGCTCGATAGATCACCAGCGCGGATCATCGCCCGCGCCAAGAGCGCGGAGGGTGAGCGTCTGTTGAAGGCGGCGACGGATGCCGCGCGCAAGCTCGGCATTTTCGGCGCGCCGACCTTCGCGATCGGTGCGGAAATCTTCTGGGGCGACGATCGACTGGAGGAGGCGCTCGCCTTCGCGGCCGGACGCTGAATTGACTCGAGGTGTGCGTGCTGTTCGCATCCAGGAAAACGACGAGCGCGTCGCTGAATTTTTGGCTGAATTTTCGGACCCAGCGCACATGCCATAGGAGGAGATTATGCCGAACCCCAGCACCAGCCCGGAGACGGCCGCGATCGAAGCCGCGTACCGAGCGCAAGTGGAACTGCTGTTCAAGTCCTTGGTCACCAACTTGGGCGACCAAGTCGTTTCCCATCAGAGCGATCAGCAAAGTCTCGACAAGTTTAAAGTGGGCCTCAATATCGCAAAGCGGGCGAAGCAACTGGCGTTGAACGCTGTCGCCCCCGCGTTGGCTGCAAGCCCTGCTGCATCGCGAAGAAGGAAACGCGAAGAAAAACAATCCAGACGTCGGCGCGAGCCATAGACAAAGGACAAAACGCGACGCAGGCGTGCTCGCCTCCCCGATGCCAACGACGCCCCTTCACAAATTGATTTGCATACAGCGGACCACCGGGTGCAGGCTGCCAATCTCGGCGCAGCAGCTTTGACAGGATGAGTCGGCTGCGAATTGCCCTATTTGCCGCTGGCTTTCTTACCCGCTTGCTGCCCTGGCACAGAAGGGAGCAAACACCATGAGGGGAAAGATGTTCACCCGTCGCCGATTCATGGCGACGTCAGCAGCTGCATCAACGACAATGATTGCAGCTCCGTTCGTCAAGACCGCGCATGCGGCCGGCAAGCTCTCGATCGGCTTTTGGGACCATTTTGTACCGGACGCCAACAAGACTTCCGACGCGTTAATCCAGGAGTGGGCGGCGAAGGAAAAGGTCGAGGTCCAGATCGACCGTTTCACCGGCAACAAGGCACTGCTGACCATCGCCGCCGAGGCGCAGGCCAAGTCGGGCCACGACATTTTGTACATGACGAGTTGGTTGCCACACGCTTACGCGAGCAGCCTTGAGCCGGTCGACGACGTCATGATCGAGCTCATTAAGCAGAATGGTCCGGTGAACGACATCGTCGCCTATCTCGGTCGAGCTGAGAGCCGTTGGCTTGCGGTGCCGGCGACGATCGGCAACCAGATCCAGGGACCGTGCTCGCGCATCGACCTAATGAAGCAATACGCCGGCATCGACGTTCAAGCCATGTACCCGGCCGGCGCCCCGCCGAAGGCTGATAACTGGACACTCGATACGTTCCTCAAGGCCGCGGAGGCGTGCCACAAGGCCGGATTTCCGTTTGGGATCGGGCTCGGACCGACGGAGGATTCGGTTGTTGCCGCCGGTGTCATCTTCCAGTGCTTCGGCGCCATGCTCGTCGATGCCAACGGGAAGATCACGGTCAAGAGCGACGCCGTGCGCCAGGCGCTCGACTATTATACCCGGCTTGCCCGGTTCTTCCCGCCCGATGCGCCGGCGTGGGACAACACCTCCAATAACAAGTGGCTCATTTCGGGCCGCGGCGCGCTGATCTTGAACCCGCCGAGCGCCTGGGCGGTCGCTAAACGGGATGCGCCGCAAATCGCCGAACAATTGTGGACGCACGGCATGCCCTCAGGGCCGAAGGGGCGCTTCGCGCCGTGCCTGCCTTTCTTCTGGGGCGTTTGGAACTTCAGCAAGAACAAGGAGGCCGCCAAGAGCCTGCTTGTGCAGCTGTCGCAGCCAGCGGCGATCGAGCAGCTTGTGGCGGCGAGCGGCGGTTTTGACCTGCCGCCCTTTACCAAATTCGCGACGCTGAAGACGTGGGCTGAGGAAGGGCCGCCGAAGGGCACGCTCTACCACTATCCGAACCCGCACAACCACCAGGTCTTGTCGATTGCGGGGGCCCCGGCACCGCCCAAGATCGCGGCGCAGATCTTTACGCAGGGCATTATGACCAAGATGACGGCACGTCATCTGCGGGGCGAGGCAATGGAGACGACGCTTGCGTGGGCTGAAACCGAGGTGGGAGGGTTTATGCGCACCTAGCAAGCAACATTGTGCTGCCCCCAACAATTCCGCGAGGCCCTCATCCAGCTAGCGCCACTTTATCGATTGTCATTCCGGGGCCCGAGCGTAGCGAGGGGAGCCCGAAATGACGGCTGATGCGAAATCCGCCCTGGGGCGGTGTGCGCTCGATCCGCGCCGGGCTACTCGGTCACCCGCGTCACATTCGGCAGGAAAAGCCGATTGATGTCGAGCGGCTTATCGCGCATGTCGCTTCTCAGAATGTCGATGATCTCGGCAACTTTCTTCTTTGAGACTTCACCTTTCGTTTCGAAGAAATCGATCTTCCGGTACATATCGTAGGATTTCTCGGTATCCTCCAGCGATTGCTTACTCGCCTCGACCAAAATCCTGACCGCCTCACTGCGATTGTTGCCGTCGTTGAACCAGACAACGGCCTTCGTGTAGGCGGCGAGAAATTTTTCAAGACGTTCTTTGTTGCGGGCCGCCCACGACGTATTGACCGAAATCCCCGAGAACGGAAGATTCTTGGCGTAATCGACGATAAAGCCCAGATTGGTGAAGCCCGCGGCCTCTGCTCGGAAGTTTAAAGGCGGAAACAGAATGGCCGCCGAGACCGCGCCCGACTGGAGCGCGGCAAATCGCGCCAGCGTAGATCCCGCATACAGCAAATCGTATTCGCCGGCCTTGATGCCGTTAGGCGTCAACATGCGCTCGAGATAAACCCGCGTGATGTCCTTTTCGCCGCCGACCATGATGGTCTTGCCGCGCAACTCCGCGATGGTCTTGATCGTCCGCTGGGCGAGCAGCGCATAGGGCGGCACCTGCCCTTCAATGCGGACGAGTGCAAGCGGCGCACCTTCGAAAATCGCCCGCACCTGATCGATGAGGCCGGAATCGGAGATCTGGAACGCTCCGGCTGCCAACTGTTGTTGAACCCCTGCGCTCGAGGGCGCAAAAATCTGCTTGATGTCCAGGTTTTCGGCGGCGAACATGCCGGTGGCGGTGCCGATGTAAAGCGGCCAAAGCAACGCCGTCGGACCGCCGACCGAGCCCATCTCGATCTCGTCAATTGCCCGGGCGGGAGTGCTGGATGCGATAGCCGCATAGGCCAGCTGGATCAGGAGGGCAGCGACCGGAATGATGCGCCTGAGCATGGCGTGTTCTCGATCCGAGATGGTTGATCGCTCCAAACAAAGCGCGTCCGGACCAACTTAGGGCAACGAGCTACGACGAGTCAAAAGCCTACCTACCAACGAAGGCGGTATCGTAGCGAAGGCGGCGAGCCCCGCGGGTGAGTGCGCCGTGGGAATCACCTGCGAGTGGAGACGGAAGAATCCTGGCTTCCGCTATCCCTCAGGGCGAGCGGGCTTCCATCGCGCAAGCCTGCTCGATTTCGTCGATCAATTGGGAAAACGCACCGGTTGCGAGCACGCCGCTGCAACACTCGAGGATGCGCGCGGCGTTGTCCGCGCCGAGCACCGGTTGCGTGAAGCGCAGAAACTTTTTGCGTATGTTTTCGCGATCGAACGGGCGCGCGGGATCCCCGGGAACATGGGTCACGTCCCGCTCGTGCCGCGCCGAGCCAGCGGCGACGCGCACCCGCGCCGGCCAACTCACCGGATAGTCGGCGAGCAGGCGCGCATCCGCCTCGACCTTGATCTTGGCCATCAAGCCGCGCACGGCCGGCGGCAGGTCCGGCGGCGTGTGCTGCACATCGAACGCCATGTCGGGCGCGAGCGCCGCCAGCGCCATGCAATATTGCACGCTGGTGAGATGCGAGGCGCGGTCGCCGGCGACGACGCCGTGATCGATCATCTTGAGGTGAGGCGGCAGCACGGACACGGCGATTTCGTCGATGGCCGCGGGCGCGACCCCGCGCGCGACGATGTCCTTGAGCGCCTGCGTCGCCGCCATGGTCTGCCGCGCCGCGCACCACGGCTTGTATGAGACCTCGGTCAAGGCGATACGCTCGCCGAGGCCGTCGGTGAGCGCGGCGACGTCGGGCGTGACGCCGAGGACATCGGGGAGAAAACGACCTTCGAACAGCTTGCGATCGGAGGTGAAGCCCTGCTGCGCCGCCAAGGCCGCGCTGAGCCCGTTGCGGGCGGCATTGCCCACGGCGAACCAGCGCGCGGTCGTGGCTGCGTTGTGATGTCCAACGGCGGGCGCCGCCAGCGTGAGCGCCAGCGCCAGCGCGTGCGCGCTCGCCTCCGCGTCGAGCTTGAACAGTCGCGCGGCCACGGCGGCGATGCCGAAGGGCGCGGCGAAATAGGTGGGCCAGATGCCGCGATAGAGAATGGCCGGCCCGTCGACGGCGTGGCCGAGCCGGGTCATGGCCTCGACGCCGGCGAGGATCGCCGCGATCACGTCGTCCGCCGCAACCGCCGGCAACGCGCCCGCCAAGGTGAGCGCGCCGGGAATGACGATGGCGCTGGGCGTCGTCATGGAGGGGAGATGGATGTCGTCGATCTCGCTCAGCCGCGCGAGCGCGCAGCGGGTCGCGAGATCGAGCGCCCATGCGCCTTGTCCGCGTGCGCGCATGGCGGCGCGAAACTGCAGCAGGCTTGAACCTTCGACGGTCCGCGTGCTCGCGATCCAGGCGCCGACGGTGTCGATAACGTGGAGTTCGACGAGCTCGCGCACGGCATCGGAGGGACATTCGCTTGCGGCGATATGGCGGCCGAACCGTTCGAGGGCGGTCATGTCGCAACTACTCGGGTTAGTTGGCGGGGTCAGCTAGTGACTCTCCGTTCGTCCCCGCGAAAGCGGGGACCCAGATCGCGGGTCAGAGCGAGCGACCCTGGATTCCCGCTTGCGCGGGAATGAGCGGTTGGGGCTCGATCGATCGGAATCATCGCATCAAGCCGTCGGCAAGATCTTTCCAGATTGGATTAAATTGCTCGATCATCTCGATCTTCCATGCCCTGTTCCACTTTTTCAGCTGTCGCTCTCGTTGCAATGCCGCTTCTCGCGTCTCGTGTTGTTCGAACCAGACCAGCATCTTGATTCCGTATTTCTTCGTGAAGCCTGGCACGGCGCCGATTCGATGTTCCCATGCGCGACGGACGAGATCATCAGTCATACCGATGTACAGCGTCCCGTTTCGTCGGCTTGCCAAAATGTAAACCCAGAAACTCACGGCCTCGGACTCCTGGGTCCCCGCTTTCGCGGGGACGAACGGATGTTGGTCGTCCTCGCCTATCCCCTGATCCCCCGCACTCAAATCCCGTCGGAGCCGCCGGCGTCGCCGAGATCGGTGTCCGCGAACAATGCGTCGAGCGGCAGCATCCTGCTGATCATGCCCTGCTCAAAGGTGTAGCGCAGCACGGTCTCGAGGTTCTTGCGGTTGGCTGCGGTCAAACCATAGGCCCAGGGGTCGCGGCCCAGCAACTCTTCCTGCTCTTCCTGCATGGTCCGCACCCAGGCGAGCGGCACCACGCGAGGGTTCGCGATGCGCCGATAGGCGATCGCCTTCGCCTCCTCGAAGGCCTTCACCAGGTTGGTCGGCACCCAGGGAAATTTGTCGACGATCTCCTGCTTGATGGTGGTGACGTGCATGATCGGAAATATTCCGGTCTTGCGGAAATAGGCGAGCTCGATGTCCTTGTAGTTGGGAAAGAGACGCACGATCCGCTGGTCGCCCGCGCGGAACAAGCGCGGCAGCTCGGGCGAGAGCATGGCGGGGATATCGCCCTCTGCCAGCATGCGGTCGAGCTTTTTCCCCGGCGCGATCATCTCGATGCGCAGATCCTTGGGCGGCGTGAAGGCCACGTCCTCGCTGCGCTCGACCACCCACGTCACCTGCCGGTGCGGCAGAGCGTATTCCTCCTGCAGGATGCCGCGCATCCAGATGTTGGAGGCCGGCTGGAAATTCGTGCCGCCCACCTTCTTGCCGATCAGGTCCTTGGGCGCGCGGATGCCGGCCGCGGCGTTGACGAATAAAAACCCATGACGAAAGCGCCGGTGCAGGAACACCGGGATGGCGGTGAGCGGGGCGCCCTGGTCGCGCTCCATGAAATAGGCGCCGACATTGGCCTCGCACACGTCGAACTCGGCCCTGCGCGCCATGCGCCAGTGGCGCTCGCGCGGGCCCATGCCGGTGAGCATGACGAGATCGAGGCCGTCGGCCTCGACCGCGCCTTCCTTGAGCGCGCGCACGAGCTCGTAGTCGCCGCACGCGACGGTGAGCTTGAGCTTTCCCGCCATCGACCACTCCCCCTCAATCGGTGTGCCAGCGGCCGAAATGCACCTCGGCCCGCCGCACGATCTCGTTGAGCACGATGGCCATGGCGGCAAGCACTGAGATGAGGCCCAAGAGCCGGGTCGGGTCGAAGTTCTGCGTGAACAGGGTGGTGAAATAGCCGATGCCCGCGGTCGAGACATAAAGCTCGGCCAGCAGCACGCCGAGCAACACACCGGTCATGCCGAGCCGCATGCCGGCGAAGAAGCTCGGGATCATGTGCGGGAAAACGACGTAGCGCAGTGTTTGCCACCGGCTCGCCCCCATGGCGCGCGCGCTCGTGAGCAAGATCGGCTTGATGTTCTGCACGCCGGCGACGATGGTCATGACGATGGGAAAAAAGCCGTGGCTCACGCCGAAGGCGATCTTGGAGGCCGGGCCGATGCCGAAATAGAGAATGAACAGCGGCAGGATGGTGACTTGCGGCGTGCCGTAGAGCAAGAGGATGATCGGCATGAAGCTCTTGTGCGCGAACGGCTTGAGCCCGACGGCAAGCCCGATCACGAGTCCGATCGCGACCGAGAGCGCGAAGGCGACGGCGAGCTCCCAGAACGTGATGCGCAAGGCCGCTGGCACCCCGCGGGTGTCGAACACCGCCGGCAGCGACGCGAACACGCGCGACGGCGGGCTCAGAAACATCGGGTCGACCCACCAGCGCGCGGCGGCCTCCCAGACGCACAGCAGGAGAACGACGAC
>WNGK01002326.1_pt1 | contig 20580 bp, 13 predicted proteins | sample 5400601 | NCBI WGS metagenome assembly WNGK01 (sample SAMN13153376, study PRJNA577476) | soil metagenome | isolation source: 60 cm soil or saprolite under Garry oak tree replicate 1 | place: USA:California | collected 2016-06-15
ATGATCGTGAACGGCAGATTGCGTTTGATGCATTCGCGGATGAGACGCGCGCCCGGGTCGGATAGCCCGGGCGTTCCGGCGTCCGTAATCAGCGCGACGTCTTCGCCTGTGGCGAGGCGTTCAATGAGCTGGGTCGTGCGCATCGCTTCGTTGTATTCGTGATAACTGAGGAACGGCTTCTTGATTTCGAAATGCTTCAACAACATCCCGGAATGCCGCGTGTCTTCAGCCGCGATCACATCGACTAATTTCAGCACCTCAAGCGCGCGCAACGTGATATCGCCCAGATTGCCGATCGGTGTAGCGACGACGTAAAGCATCGCACATGATCGATCAAAGTCGGTCTTTTGCTATCAAACGCGCCCAAGAAAGCAGGCTATTGATGAGACCCATCCGCATCTTCCTAACCATGTTTTCACTTCTAATAAAGCCGAGTCACTGGTGCAAAACGAATCGGTAAGAGGAGGCATATATGAGAAGAGGTATTTACGTGTTGGCGTTAGCGCCGCTTGCGTTAGCCGGCTGCGCGGAGGAACCGACGACAGTGACAACGACCACGACCACGCAGGAAGTGACGACCACGGGTCCAGCCCGAGAAGTAGTGGTGACTAGATCTCCGCCGCCAGTTCGGGTTGAAACGCAGACGGTGGCGCCGGGACCAGGATATGTCTGGACAAGCGGCTACTGGCGATGGACCGGAGCCGGCTACGCATGGGTGCCAGGCACTTGGGTAGTGCGCCCAAGACCGGCTGCAGTTTGGGTGCAAGGCCATTGGGTGCGTCGTCCCGGTGGCTGGGTGTGGGTCGCAGGCCACTGGCAGTAAACAGTGGGGCGGCGGTCACTGCATCTGGCAGATCGCTCGCGAAAGCTCACGCTATTGCACATTGTGAGCCGCTCGCAGGCCGGCGAAGATCACTGTGTTAAGGTGACAATCGCTCACTTCCTAGGGCTGTAGTTGATCTCCTTCGTTTTGGTTTCCGTTTCGCTGCGGTCGCCGCGGTGGGTGGGGATCTCGTCACCAGCCGAGCACTTTTGCGAACACGAGTGGCGCGACAATGGTCGCATCGGACTCGATGATGTATTTCGGAGTCTCAATGCTCAATTTGCCCCAGGTAATTTTCTCGTTGGGCACGGCGCCAGAATACGATCCGAAACTTGTGGTAGAATCACTTATCTGGCAGAAATACCCCCACTCGGGAACGAGCGTGCTGACTACGTCTTGATTGAGCATCGGCACAACACAAATCGGGAAATCGCCTGCAATGCCCCCGCCGATCTGAAAGAAGCCGATGGAAGACTCCGGTGATACGCGGCCGTACCATTCAGCCAGGTCCATCATGTATTCGATCCCAGAGCGCACGGTATGCACGTCGGTGATCGCTCCAGTGATGCAGCGCGCGGCATAAATATTTCCGAGCGTTGAATCCTCCCATCCGGGAACGAACAACGGAAGGTCCTTATGCGCGGCGGCTATCATCCAACTTTCCCCGGGGTCGATCTCGTAGAATTTCTTCAGCCGACATTCCCTCAAAATCTTGAAAAGGAATTCGTGCGGGAAAAACCGTTCTCCTTTCTTCGCAGCAGTCATCCACTCGTTAATGACCACCTTCTCGATCCGGCGGATGGCTTCCTCTTCCGGGATACACGTGTCCGTTACCCGGTTCAAATGACGAGCCAGCAGCTCTTTCTCTTGCTGCGGACTCAACTCCCGATAATTCGGAATGCGCTCGTACTTGCTACGCGCAACGAGATTAAACAGGTCCTCCTCCAGATTCGCGCCGGTGCAGGCAATGGCATGGACTTTGTCCTGACGAATCATTTCCGCGAGGGAGACTCCCAGTTCGGCCGTGCTCATTGCGCCAGCGAGCGTGATCATCATTTTCCCGCCACGGTCGAGATGCGCGATGTAGGCATCGGCAGCGTCTTTGAGGACTGCCGCGTTAAAGTGCCGATAATGATGGTCAATGAACTGACTGATGTTACGTGCCTTCACGCGCTCAACTTTTGCGATTTGTTTGTTCATTCTCGATCCACAAAGCGATTTATAACGTGCCGTCGAGCAATTGAGCACGCATTTTTTTTTGGCACGCCGACAGATTCTAAGGCAGCGAAGCGATAATCCGGGCAGCCAATGCTTCGGGCGTTATGCCGAGGACGAGAACGAGCAGAGCGAGCAATGTTAACGACATTCGCGACAACAAATCGACTTTTACTACCGATGTTTGGGTCGCTGATTCATCAACAAAAATTACTTTCAGCACAATAAGGTAATAGTAGAGCGAGATGAGACTGCCAAAGAGCGCCAGCGCGACGAGCCAAAGCAGGCCGTGATCTCCACTAGCGCGCAGCGCAGCGCTGAATAAGTAGAATTTTCCGAAAAATCCGGCCAGCGGCGGTATGCCAGCTAACGACAACATGAAGATCGCCATGCATCCAGCGAGCAACGGCGAACGCGTCCATAGCCCGGAAAAATTGGCAAAATCGTCACCGCCGGTTTTGTGTCGAACTAGCGCGACGACACCGAATGCGCCGACAAGAGTTATAGCGTAAGCAGTGGTGTAGAACAAAGTCGCGGAAAATCCGTCCCGCCCGCCAGCGACGAGTCCGAGCAGTGTGTAACCAGCATGGGCGACGGCCGAGTAGGCGAGCAGCCGTCGCACGTTGGTCTGAGCGAGAGCGACGAGATTGCCAACCAAGATCGACAATGCGGCCAGCGCAGCGAGCACGGGCGACCAGCCGGCCACCATCGCGTGCCAGTTCGCGCTGCCGTGTACCGGTGCGAAGCCAACGAGCACAATTTTTCCAAGCACGACGAACGACGCAACCTTGGAGCCTGAAGCAATAAATGCTGCGCTTGGAACGGGTGCCCCTTGGTAAGCATCAGGCGCCCAAAGATGGAATGGCGCGGCGGCGATTTTAAACGCGAAACCGATGAGAGTCATGACGATGCCGATAGCGAGCAGCGGTTGGACGTGCCCGATGGTTAGTTTTTGCCCCATGGCAGCAAGGCTGGTCGTTCCCGACATGCCGTAGATGAGACTGATTCCAAATAGCGTGAACGCGCTCGCCGTGCTGCCGAACAGGAAATATTTTAGGCCAGCTTCGGCGGAGCGCACGTCGGTTTTATCGAACGCCACCATGACATAAAGCGATAGGCCTGTGAGCTCGAGCCCGATGAAGATCACGAGCAGCTCTTCGCTGCCGACGAGCAGCATGAGGCCGATGGTAGCGAGCAGAAGCATGGCGAGATACTCGCCGGGATTGCGCGACTCGCGGTTTGTGCGCGCAAGGAACACAGTGAAAAGGGCTAGCGCAAGGCAGATAATCTTGAATAGCGACGTGAGCGGTGTGATCACAAGCATCCCACCAAACAGGGTCGCATTTTGCGGCAACATAAACACCGTGCCGATTGCGGTGGCGAGTCCCAGCGTGGCGACGATGGAACAGATCACAGAGGCAGTTTCCCGACCATTTGTTAGGCCGATTGCAAGAACAGCAAGCACCGTCACGACGACGATGGCTTCAGGCGAAGCGAGCTTAAGCAGGACGAGATAGGACACGGTGAAGAGTTACAAGAGTGAAAAGGTTACAAGGTTACCAAAAGGAGTACCGCCTGAGCCTTTGTAACCATGTAACTTTTGTAACATTTTTTAACCTCCGGCTTTGAGGATGCGCAGCGCTTCAACAGCCGGCTGAATGCGATCAAGCAAAAGTCTCGGATAAAGTCCTACAACGAGCGTTGCGAACATGAGCAGGCAAGCTCCAACTTTCTCAGCCAACGTGATTGTGTCGACATAGTCGGGCGAGTGGATCGAGCGCTCCGCGCTCGATGTTAGGAGTATCGGCAAAGACGACAATTGCGCAGCATCGCCCGACGGAGCGGCCGATCCACCTTTCGTTGCGGCTAGGTTCGCTTGCTTGTTCCAATCCGCGTCGACCGGCACACGGCCCTCTTGCGTTCGGACACTCGGAGGCGCCTCGCTGAAGAAGGATCTTTTGAGCGCACGTAACGTGAATGCGGCAACGAGCACCATGCCGGCACCCGTGATCCACACCGCGATCGGAAAAGTTTTCCATGCGCCGATCAGGATTGTGATTTCAGCTGCGAATCCGCTGAACCCGGGAATGCCCATTGAAGCGGCGGATGCGATGACAAACGTAAATGCGGCAAACGGCAGAGCACGGCTAAGGTTCATTCCCGAGAGCGCGTCGAGGTCGCGCGTGTGCGTGCGGCGATACAGCATCCGTCCGCCCACGGCGAAGAGCAGAGCCGCGATCACGCCGTGCGAAAACATTTGCAGCACGGCGCCTGAGACGCCCAGAGCGTTGGCCGTGGCTAGACCGACCAGGACGAATCCCATATGGCTGACGCTCGAATAGCCAATAACAAATTTCAGGTCGCTCTGGCGCAGCGCCACTGCCGCAGCGTAAAGAATACCGATCACGGCGAGAACCGCGATCCATTTGCTCCAGATTTGGAAACCTTGCGGAAAGAGATTCATCGCCACGCGTAGCCCGCCGTAAGAACCGAGTTTCATCACGATGCCGGCCAGCAACATCGAACCCGCCGTCGGCGCGGCGGCGTGACCGGTCGGCGCCCAGGTGTGCAGCGGCCAGATGCCGGCCAGCACGGCAAACCCGAGGAATAAGACTGGAAACGCCCACAATTGTAGCTGCGGCGAGAATTGGAATTGCGCGAGCTGATTCAGGTCGAGCGAGCCGGCTGTCACGTAAGCGGCAAGAATACCGATGAAGACGAGCGCCCCACCGAAGAACGAATAAAGAGTCAGCTTCATCGCGCCATATTCCTTATTGGTCGATCCGAAGATCGCGATGAGAAAATATTTCGGAACGATCACGATCTCATAGAAGACAAAGAGCAAAAACAAATCGGCGCTCAGGAAGACGCCGTACGAACCGGCGACAACAAGCAACAGCCAGAAGAAAAATTCGTTCTGCCGATGTTCCACATCCCACGAGAAAAGCACTGTGCTCACCGCGACAATGCCCGTGACGAGAACCATTGTGAGGCTAATGCCATCGACCGCGAGATGATAATTCATCCCGAGCGCCGGTACCCACGGCGCACGCACGATCGTACTGAAATGCGCAAGATCGGCAATCGGTGTTCGGCATAACGCGATGAGACTGATTACGAATCCCGCGACGGTAGTTAACAGTGCGAGCCAGCGCGAAAACGCGCGCGGCATGAAAAGCAGCATGACCGCTCCCGTAAACGTGACGTAGATCGTCCAGGCGATCATTTCGGGGAGCGCACACGCCTCGCGTGTCCTTTCCGGCGCCTCGCCAGAGAGCCTCTTTTGCATCGAATTCTGAATGCGGAGCTTCGGGATTGCAGAAAACGTTCGCGATGGCGAGGGCGCCATCGCCAACACGCGAATCGCGTGCGCTCCCCAGCGCGTTCGCTCTTGAGGAAACTCGATAGCTTCGCCACGCCCTGTTCTATAGATGCGTGCGGGCGATGGCGGCGTCCGCCCCGGCCCTTTGATCTTCCAATTTGGAATATCAAACGTTCTGCCTCAGTGGTGAGTTGAGACATGAAGTCCGAGGAGAATCGGTCCTGATTACGATTCAGATCGGAACCGAGGAGCACGTTCTCGCCGCGAACATGGCGGATCCTTTCTGCGATGCGCCCCGTGGAAATTATGTCCTTGCTCATTCGCGGCGAACATCACCCAAACAAGTGCGCCATTTGAACGACGGTTGTATTGAAGATGTTGAAGATGAACTGCGGCGCGATGCCGACCACCAGCATGAGTAGTGTGACGGGAACGACGACAAGCTTTTCGCTTCGCAAAAGATCAGGGAACGCGCTGCAACTTTCGGCCAGGGGACCGCTGAAGAGCGCTTGCATGGCGCGCGCAAATGCAATCGCCGTGACGAGAAGACCGATTATTGCGACAGCGGTGAACGAAGCCGCTGTCGCGAATGAGCCCTTGAAAATAAGAAATTCGCCAATGAATCCGTTCAGCCCTGGCAAGCCGAGCGACGAAAACATGGCAACGCTCATCCAGCCACAGAGCAGCGGCGTCCGCTGCATCAATCCGCCGAAATCATTAACGCCGCGCAAGCCGCGGCGCTGCTCAAGCAAACCGACGTAATAGAACAAGGCGGCCGCGGTGATACCGTGATTAAAGATTTGCATGAAGACACCGCTCAACGCCGCGTGCGTGTCAATCTTTGCGGCGACGATAGGCGAGGCGGTAACGGCGAAGAGACCCAGCATGCAGTACCCGAGATGGTTGATCGACAGGTAAGCAACCATCCGTTTCAAATCCGATTGTGCCCAAGCGGCGAGTGATGCCAAAACAATCGAGCAAACCGCCAGCCCAAGCAGCCACGGGCCGAAGATTTTGATTTCGTTAGGGAAAAGCGGAAGCAACAGACGCACGAAACCGTAAACACCCATTTTCGATAACACGCCTGTCAGCACCATCGACACGCCGGTTGGTGCGCTTTCATAGGCGTCGGGTAGCCAGGTGTGAAATGGAAACAGTGGCACCTTCACCGCGAGTCCAAGAAAGATTCCGGCAAAGGCGAGCCACGCCACATTGCCGGTGAGCAGCCTGTTTTTTCCAAGCGCGGCCAGCGCAGCAAAATCGAATGTGCCCCTCGCGAAGTAGATTCCCAGGAATGCCAGCAGCATGGCAACGCTGCCAAGAAATGTGTAAAGGAAGAATTTCGTCGCCGCACGGTCGCGGTTTTCGCCGCCCCAGATTTTGATGAGCAGGAACCCAGGGATAAGGCTCATCTCGTAAAACAAAAACCAAAGAACGAAATTTTGCGCCGTAAACGTGCCGTAGAGCGCCAATTGCATGATGAGCATCAGCGCGGTGGCTCCGGCCTCGATGCGTTGCGCGAGGAATGCGAACGGGATGATGAGCGACGTGAGCAATACGAGCAAGAGACTCAAACCATCGACGCCAACGAGATATTCGGCGCCGATCGCGGGAATCCAAGCATGACGCTCGATCATCTGGAGGCCGGCAGCGCCGGGATCGAAGTTCCGCCACAACGTTAAGGCAAGGATCGCGGTGACGGCACTGGATACGAGAGCGACTCCGCGTGCATAATTTTTGGGCGCCACACTCACGACAAGGGCAGCGAGTAGTGGGACGAGAAATAGCGCTGTGATTAAACCAGCCATGCGTAAAGAAGCAGCAGCGCAAGCATGCCGATGGCGACGACGCCGAGATAAGTTTGGATTTGTCCTGAGTGCCAACCGGACATTACCCGGCCCAGACCACGCGTGCCGGTCATGGTTTCATCGACTCCGGCATTGATGCCACGCTCGTCCAAGTCCGTTGTGACAATTCCAAAGAGCTGGCCGAGCCTTCCAAGGGCCCGCACTAAACCGTCCCAAACGCGGCGATCCATCCACTCGGAGACGCGCGCGCTGGCCGTGGCGAACGCGATCACGGTCCGATCGTAAAGTTCGTCTAGCCACATTTTGTTTTCGAGGAAACGAAACAACGCAGGCTGCATGTACTCGAGCGGATCGGTCTCGGCCGGACGATGGCGATCTTGCACGCCGGCGCGGCGATACACCAGAACACCAAGTCCGATGCCGGCAGCTACGAGCACAAGCGACACGAAAAGCATCGGCTGGATCAATCGCGTGATATCAAACTGTGCCGATTCGCGAGCGAGATAACTGTGCAGCCACGGCCACGCAGGCGTGAGTACGACGCTGAAGAAAATTGCGCAAAGCGCGAGTACGATGAGCGGTGCTGTCATCACACCCGGGCTTTCGTGCGCGTCGCGGGACACAGACTGGAAGTCTCTGTTCCGGTGCCGGTCGCGTCGATCGCCGAAAAAGACGTAGATGATCTGGCGCGTCATGTAGAGCGCGGTCAGGATGATGCCGGCCAAAACGAGGTAATAGGGCACGTGCGACCTCGGCCAATCCGCCGTGGCGTGCAAAATTTCTTCTTTCGTCCAGCCTCCCGAAAAAAAGAGCGGCACGCCACTGAGCGCCATCATACCAACGGCGTATGTGAGGAATGTGACCGGCATGAACCGGCGCAGGCCGCCCATTTTGCGAATGTCCTGGTCATGATGACATCCGTGAATCACCGAGCCTGCGCCGAGAAATAGAAGCGCCTTGAAAAAACCGTGCGCGAGCAGATGCATGATACCAGCCGCTACACCGCCCACACCAAGCGACACCATCATCAGGCCAAGCTGGGACACGGTCGAGTAGGCGAGAATGCGTTTGATGTCCGCCTGAGCGATCGCGATGAGCGCAGCCATGAGTGCTGTGGTGACACCGATCCACACGACCACGGTTAGCGAAGGCGTTACGCCGCCGATCGCGCCTAACGAAAAGAGCGGATAGACGCGTGCGACGAGAAATACGCCCGCCGCAACCATGGTAGCGGCGTGGATCAACGCGCTAACCGGCGTCGGGCCCTCCATTGCATCCGGCAACCAAATATGCAGCGGGAATTGGCCCGATTTTCCAACCGCGCCGCAGAAAATCAGCAGCGCAATGTACGTGGCGCTTGCAGTGAGCATGGCGAGTCCCGCGTTGTCAAGGCAACCGTGTCCTTCATCGTAGAAAAGCAGTGTGCCGCTGCTGTGATAGAGCCAAAGCATGCCGAGAAAAAATCCCATGTCGCCGATGCGCGTTGTGATGAAGGCTTTTTTTGCGGCAGCCGCGGCGCTCGGCCTCTCGATCCAGAACCCGATGAGCAAATACGACGCGAGCCCGACCAGTTCCCAAAAAACGAACAGCAGAAGCAAACTGTTTGCGATAACGACGCCGAGCATCGCGCCGGAGAAAAACGAGAGATACGCGAAGAAGCGGGCGAAATGCTTATCATTGGCCATGTAACCGACGCTAAAGACAAAAATGCAAAGCCCAACCAGCGCGATCATCATCATCATCGCGGCCGCGAGGGGATCGAGCACCCAACCGATACGAAGCGCGGTCTCGCCGAAAGTGAACCAAGTGAAATTCTGAACCGCGCGGAAGCCGGTTGTATGCAACGTGGGAAAAAACGCGGAGATCGACAATCCTAGCGCAACGACCTGGCCAATGACTGCAAGCGCCGCCGCGCTTTTACGTCGGGAATTCGCCAAACTCAAAATCACGAGCGAAGCCGCGATCGGCGCCGCTGGGATTAGCCAGAGGTCAGAGACGATCCAGGAATTCATCCTTTGAGCTGATCGAATTGATCGACGTTGGTCGTTCGATAGTGCCGGTAAACGGAGATGACCAACGCAAGCCCAACCGCGGCTTCCGCCGCGGCAATGGCGATCGAAAAGATTGCGACCATTACCCCGGTGGGTGGATGCGGTCGGGGACTGAATCGCCAGAACGCAATGAAATTCAGGTTCGCTGCTGCGAGCATCATTTCGATGCCGATCAAGATGAAAATCGCGTGACGTCGGCTCAATGCGGCGAGAAGTCCAATGCAGAACAGTGCTGCGGAAACTATAAGAAAAGGTTCGAGCGTGGGTGTCATGCTAACAGCCGAGTTAAAAAGGTTGAAAGCGTTACATGGTTAAAAGCGCAGTTAGCGGCTGTGCCGATTTACATTGTAACGATGTAACCCTTGTAACTTTTTTAACGTTCTTCATTCATTACAAGAATAAGCGCGCCGATGAGTGCGGCGGTGAGCAGAAGCCCCACACATTGCAACGGCCAGACGTAATTCATCATCAGCGCTTCACCGATGCGCTTAACGGTCAGCGCGGGCATTTCCGGCGCCGCAAGAGAGAGGGATTGCGTCTTAAAAATCGCCCAAATCAACCCGCCGAATACGGCGATCGCGACGACAACGCCGCTCCAGTTGAACCGGCGATCCTTTTCGACGTCACGTCGCGTCAATAGAATCGTGAAGACGATCAGGACTGCGACCGCGCCGACATAGACGAAAACCTGCACCAACCCGACGAACTCCGCGCCGAGCAAAAAAAAGAACGCAGCCAGGCCGACGAATGCCACGGCGAAACTGAGCGCCGCGTGCATCAGCCTTTGCAAAGTTGCGGCCGCCAATGCGGCGGCCAGCGTGAGAATGGCAATGAGAATAAATGCGGCGCTGTTCATCCGACAAAACGCATGGCACGACAGTCGAGTCCGGAAAACTCGACGGCTTTAAGCCGTCGAGTTTTAAACAGGCTGGCGTGGGGTCTGGTGGTTAATCGTGGAGTAACCGATGTGTTCATTCGGCGAAACGATAGATACGCGGCGCGAATTTCCTGCGCGTGTCGAGCAAGATCGACAGAGCGGTGTAGGCAATCGCAATCACCACAAGCGACCAAAGCCATCCGCGTAAGCCGCGACCGGCATAATGCCAGACGGCGGCTGCGACGACGCAGGTGAACGCCATCGGCAACATGAATTTCCAGGCGAAATTCATGATCTGATCGACACGCGTCCGGGGCAGCGTCCCGCGAAGCCAGATGTAAACCAAAAGCAGCGTGCTCAGCTTCGCGAAAAACCAGACATACGAGGGAACGAATTCGAGCGCGCGGATGGGTGCGTGCCAACCACCGAGAAACAACGTCGTAGCCAACCCAGTGATGGCGAACATCCCAATGTATTCGGCCATGAAAAACGTGGCGTATTTGAAACCGGAATATTCGGTCATGTGGCCAGCGACAATTTCCGATTCGCCTTCGGGCACATCGAATGGAGTGCGGTTTGATTCCACCAGGCCGGACACAAAAAACAAAACGAACGCGGTCGCGCCCCACGGCGTGAAAACGAACCAGTGCGGCACAAAGCCAAACACATAGCCATGCTGCGCCGCGACAATCGTGTCCGGGGTGAGCGAGCCGACGATCATCACTACCGGCAGCACTGTGATAATAAGCGGCAGCTCGTAGCTGATCATTTGCGCGATCGCGCGCATCGCGCCTAACATCGAAAACTTGTTGTTGCTGCCCCAGCCAGCCATAAAAACGGCGAGCTCCGTTGTCGATCCAACGGCAAAGAAAAAGAGGATCCCGCCATCAATTGTAAAAGGCGTCATGCCCCGGCCATATGGAATGATGCCGAGCGCGAGAATGGCGGTGGCAGCGATCAGGACTGGCGCAAGAAAATGCACAATCTTGTCGGCCCGCACCGGCACGATGTCTTCCTTGATCAGCATCTTGATGCCGTCCGCGATTGGCTGAAAGAGGCCGAACGGCCCGACCCGATTGGGGCCGTAACGATTCTGTATGCGCCCGAGGATTTTCCGTTCCAGCACAGACATGAGCGCAAAAAGCGTGAGAAATACACCGAGGAGCGCGAAAATGTTAATCAGGCTCGACGCGACTTGGACAAGCCAGTCGGGCGCGCCCGTTAGCCACGAAAGCAGCCATCGCTTTGCACTGACGAAGATCTGATCAAGGAAAGCCGTCATCCCCCGATGAAGAAAAGCGGTGCACCCACGTTTAATCAAGACAGAACACAGAATCGGTCACATTAATACCTGGTTTCAGCCAAGTGTCAGCGGAGCGGAATGAGCTTCCAGCTAATTTCCCCATGCGCAATTTCAAGCCATGCCACACTTGGGGGTGAACCGCGGTTGGGGCGCGTCACGCACCCAGGGTTCAGAAACAGAACAGTTCCGCGTCGTTCGATCCGTGGCACGTGCGTATGCCCGTGTAATAGAACATCGACATCGTCCGGCAATTGATCGGTGGGAACGTGTTGCAGACGAAATTTCGATCCACCGCGCACAAGATCGACAACTAGTGGCCATTCGAAATTGCCGTCGCAATTTCCGCGTACGTGAGTGACTCGGGGTCCAATCGCCCGCAGCTCGTCGAGAATGCTTTCCGTGCAAACATCTCCAAGATGCCAGATTTCATCGGCATCTTTGGCCGTTTCTCTCACGTTTTCCGGCAAACGATTGTGCGTGTCCGCCAGAACAAAAATTCGAAATGCGCGTGTGCGTTCTTTTGCCTTTGTCATGTCGAGACATCTCTTGCCACGTTCGAGTCCCAGATCGACGATCAGCTCCAAGACGATACAGTGGTTTACGTTCTTATCTTTTTCTTGCTGTTAGCTAGGCAAAAGGATAAAAGCGAAGCCGATGTCAGCTAAGCAGCTGGGCGATTTCACGCGGTTTCGCGTACTGGCCAAAACAAGGGCTTATAACAAGGAAAAGGAGCAAAGATGGCACTCTTGGAAGGGGACCCTCTTATTGGGTATTGGGAGCTGCAGCGTCGAAAAATGGCTGTGAGGTCACTGTGCCTATTCGGCCATTGGATCTGCTAAACGATGTGGCGGAGAAACCTTGGCCAGTTCGAGTGGCCTTTTTTCGTGGCCCAGATGGCGAACTGATCGAACTACTCGAAGACAAAACTGGCTACACGTGAGCGCAGGGCAGCTCGCCGCCGGTAAGGATTTGGGGCGACCCTATCTGCCTTCTTGCGTGGCTTGGACCGCCGTCTCACCATCGCGGGATTGCGACTCCAAAGTCGCTGTCGATGCTCTCATCTCTCTTAGCACGCGCGTTGATTTGTGCAGTCGCGGATGTTACGTAGCCCCGCCCGCCCGTCATGAGCCAGAACTACAAAGAGACATTAAACTTGCCACGCACGGAGTTTCCGGTGAAGGCGAACCTCGGCGTGCGCGAGCCAGAAATGCTGAAAATGTGGGAGGAGACACGACTTTATCAGCAAATCCAGAAAGCGAGAGAAGATCGAGAGTTATTCGTCCTGCATGACGGGCCACCTTTCGCAAACGGCGACGTCCACATGGGCACAGCGCTAAACAAGATTCTCAAGGATTTCGTGGTGAAATCGCAGACTATGCTGGGTAAACGCGCGCCTTATATCCCTGGCTGGGACTGCCACGGTCTGCCGATCGAGTACAAAGTGGTCAGGGAATCCCGGGGTCTTTCTCCGCTCGAAGTCCGCAAGAAATCGGAAGCGTTCGCCCGAAAATTTGTCGACGTGCAGCGCGAGCAATTCAAGCGACTCGGCGTTTTCGGCGACTGGGAAAATCCATATCTGACAATGGATCCCAAATACGAAGCGGAAATTCTCAGAGCTTTCGCCGTGTTTGTTGAGGAAGATCTAGTTTATCAATCGAAGAAGCCGGTATTTTGGAGCACCGGCGCGCAGACGGCGCTCGCTGAAGCCGAAGTCGAATATCAGGAGCGGGACGACACCGCTGTTTACGTGAAGTTTCCGATCGTAAGCGGCGAATGGAAGAATAGCGCCAGCATCGCCATCTGGACAACGACGCCGTGGACGTTGCCGGCAAATCTCGCAATCGCGGTCGGTCCCAAGGAAATTTATGTTGTCCAGGAATTTTCCCGCGATGGCAGCTCTGAGACGTTGCTGCTCGCAGAAAAGCTCGTTTCGCAATTTTGCGCCAACACAAAATTCGAGCCTGTCGGCCAACCCAAGGAATCATTCCCCGGCAGCAAGATCGATCACGTAGGCGCGCAACATCCGTTTCTTGATCGCAAATCGACCGTGTTCACGGCCGATTTTGTCACGATGGACACTGGCACGGGCGCAGTACACATCGCGCCTGGTCATGGTGAAGACGATTACTTGTTAGGTAGGGAAAAAGGCTTGCAGATCTTGTCGCCGGTCGATGATCAGGGCCGTTTTACCGACGAAGCCGGTTTGCTAAATCTCACTGGGAGGTATGTCTTCGACGCCAACGTCGACATCGTCAATTTGCTGCGCGAGCGCGGCATGCTGCTCGGCCAGCAAAAATTTCATCATTCTTATCCTTACTGCTGGCGCTCGAAGACGCCGATCATCTTCCGGAATGTCGAGCAGTTCTTCATTAGGATTGACGAGCTGCGGGGCAAAGCGCTCCATGCCATCAAAACAGTGAAATGGATTCCAGCGTGGGGCGAGAACCGCATCGCGGGCACAGTCGAATCGCGTCCCGACTGGGTGATTTCGCGTCAACGCAGCTGGGGCGTCCCGCTCCCCGTCTTTTATTCAAAGGATGGCAAAGCGATTCTCGACGCGAAAATTATCCGCAAGCTCGCTGATCTGGTCGCGCAGCGCGGCTCAAATATTTGGTTTGAGTTGAACGATGTCGATCTCGCACGCGAGCTCGACTTGCCGGAGGGCACCACTCATCGCAACGATACGATCGACGTTTGGATCGACAGCGGCGTTTCACACAAGGCGGTTTGCGCACTCCATCCCGAACTACGCGATCCGGCTGACATGTATCTCGAAGCAACCGACCAGCATCGCGGCTGGTTCCAATCCTCGCTCATGACCAGCGTCGCGCTCAACAATCGCGCACCGTACAAAATCTGCGTGACACACGGTTTCGTCGTCGATCTTGACGGGAAAAAGATTTCGAAATCGGGCACGTACGACAAGCCGACGGACGCCGGCCATTTCGTCGATCGTCACGGCGCCGATCTCGTTCGGCTCTGGGCCAGCAGCATCGATTATACGGACGACGTGCCCTTTTCTGAGGAGATGTTCACGCGCCTCGGCGATACATACCGGCGAATCAGAAACACGCTCCGCATCTTGTTGGGGAATCTTTACGATTCTCCTGTAGCCGGGGTCGGTGACCCCGGCCAGCCGGCATCACCGATGCCGGCTACAACGCTCATCGATCGCTGGATTCTGGAGCGGCTCGACAACGTGATTGCCGATTGTCGATCCGCTTATGAGGCGTTCGAGTTCCACAAGGTTTATCACACGCTCAACCAATTTTGCGCAGTGGACCTGAGCAGCCTCTACATCGACATCACAAAGGATCGGATGTATTGCGACGCGCCGGACTCCCCGCGCCGTCGCGCGACGCAAGCCGCGATGCACAAAATTTTCGATGCGCTCTCCCGATTACTTGCGCCGATTCTCGCATTCACTGCCGAGGAAACGTGGCGCCACTCAGGCGCCGGTGCTTCGGTTCATTTGCAGGAATTTCCACAGGTGCAACACTTACAGAACAGGGCGACCGCCCAAGTTGCCGAGCTTCTGAAATTGCGCGGCGTAATCGGGCAAGCGATTGAGCGCGCGCGTCAGGAGAAACTGATCGGAAATACTCTCGAGGCTGCGGTTGTTTTGCATTCGGACTCCGATGTCACGGAGAAAATCGATAAGGCAGAACTGGAAGAATTTTTTATTCTGAGCGATCTGACAATCCGCCAGGCAAACGAAGCGAGCGCTTCGGTCACGAAAACAGCGTATAAAAAGTGTGCTCGTTGCTGGCGTCATCGGCCAGCGGTCGGAGCGAGCACGACGCGTCCGGATTTATGCGACCGTTGCGAGCGCGTGGTTGCAGCTATCAGAGCTTAGCACCGTGGGCGCGTCATGTTTATAGTCGCCAGTCACATCCAAAGCGGAAGCTCCGTAGGAGCGAAATGTCGTCTTGGTAGCAACACATGCCGCCCCTACGGAGCTGGGGCACCACATGTAATGGTTCCTATAAACATGCCGCGCCGACGGCGCTCAGGCGCGCCACGCGTTGTTGCGTTTCCTACTTAGGAATCGATTATGAAGTTTATTTTCTTTCTCTCGCTGCCGTTCTACGCGCTCGATCAATGGACGAAACAGGCGGTCCTGCAGTTCATTAGCCCCGACGAACCTCGCATTGTGATCCCAGATTTCTTCAACCTGGTTAACGTCACGAACACCGGCGCAGCGTTTGGTTCCTTCAGGAACAACAACGCCTTCTTCATCGTAATTTCATCTGTCGCACTTCTCGTTGTTCTGGTTCTCCTCTTCCGGCGACGAGCGCCCGATGTTTGGCGCGACGTCTCGCTGGCGCTTCTGCTCACCGGCATCCTGGGAAATCTTACCGATCGCCTTCTTTATGGACATGTGATCGATTTTCTTCTTTTCGATTTGCACATTCCGTACGCGCATCCCTGGCCCGCATTCAATGTCGCTGATTCGTGTATCTCGATTGCTGTGGTTCTCTTCATCATTCATGCCTTTTGGAAGGAGAAGAACGCAGCGGTCGGAGGATAGCCTTCCAGGCTGCCTCAGCCGCCGAGCGTCTTGTCCGCCACCGGACGGACTCGCTGCGGCGAGCTTGGCGAGTTCCGTAGCTGGAAGCCGATCGGCCGAATCAGGCAAAGATACCTTAACTTCCGAAGCGCGCGTTGCGCTTCGCACAACGAAGCGGCTACAGTGACCGGATATGAAACCGTCGCCGATGGAAATGACGGCGCGCGATGTCGTTGCGCGTTTACGCGAGAGCGGTCATATCGCGTACTTCGCTGGCGGTTGCGTTCGGGACATGGTTCGTGACCGGATACCGAAAGATTTCGACATTGCCACCGACGCCAGACCCGAAGTGGTGCAGCAGCTTTTTTCGCGCACGCACGCCGTCGGAGTGCATTTTGGTGTGATCCTGGTGTTGGAAAACAATTTTCAATTCGAGGTGGCGACGTTTCGTTCCGATGACGCTTATATCGATGGCAGGCATCCGAGCGCGGTGCACTTTTCATCTCCAGAAGAAGACGCAAAACGCCGCGATTTCACCATCAACGGGATGTTTTACGACCCGGTCGCGGAGAAAGTGATCGATTTCATCGGCGGTTGCGCAGATATCGCGGCGAAATTAGTACGGGCAATCGGCGATCCAGCACAGCGTTTCGCGGAAGACCGGTTGCGAATGCTGCGCGCGGTGCGCTTGGCCACTATACTCGATTACAAGATCGACAAGCAAACGTGGGATGCGCTCCTCGCGAATGCAGGCTCGATCAATGAGATCAGCGCGGAACGAATTCGCGACGAGCTGATACGCATTTTTTTGTCGCCAAACAGAGCGCGCGGGTGGGATTTGCTCGATTCGAGCGGATTAATGCGCGCCGTTTTGCCCGAGATCGATGAGATGAAGGGTTGCAAGCAGCCGGAGCAATTTCATCCCGAAGGCGATGTTTTCGAGCACACGCGATTGATGCTGCGATTTCTTCCGGAGAAGGTTTCTGTGCCGCTCGTTTTCTCTGTCTTGCTTCATGATGTGGCGAAACCACGCACCGCAACTGTGGATGAAACGGGGCGAATTCGTTTTAGCGGGCACGATCGTATGGGTGCAGAGATGACCGAGAAAATCATGCGACGTTTGCGATTTTCCGGCGCTGAAATCGATGCCACCGTCGAAATGGTGCGCCAGCACATGGTGTTTAAGGACGTACCCAAGATGCGCGAGGCAAAATTAAAACGTTTTATTGCGCGGCCGACTTTCGATGACGAGCTGGAGCTGCATCGGGTCGATTGCGAAGGCAGCCATCGCATGCTCGACAATTACGAGTTCCTCCTCCGCAAACGCGAAGAATTTGCGAGCGAGCCGATTATCCCGCCGCCGTTGGTGCGTGGAGACGATTTGATTGCGCTCGGTTTAAAGCCGGGCCCCAGGTTTGGCGAAATTCTGGAGGCGGTGGAGACGCGACAGCTTGAGGGCAACCTACGGACGCGCGAGGAGGCGCTCGAGTGGGTGCAGCGGGAGTATGCGCAGAGCGAGAAACATTGAAGCGTTGGAGGGTGGAAAGCTGGGAGTCAGGCCTGAGCCGTTACAAGAGTTAGTTGGTTAAAAAAAAGGAATTAGCGGCTGTGCCGATTTAACTTTGTAACCTTTGTAACTTTTTTAACGGCAAATATCGAACATCGAAACATCGAATGAGAATTCTAATGATTAGCGCGGAAGGGCCGCCGTTGCAGCGCGCGGGGGCGCTAATCGACGTGATGGATGCGCTGCCAGGTGCGCTGCGTGCCCGCGGGCACGAGGTAAGCGTGACACTGCCGTATTACCGCGAAATTCGAGAGAACCCCGAATTCAAGGCAGAGGACACTGGCGTGACTGTCGATGTGCAGGTGGGCGACAAAACCTACGTTGCAGAGTACTTCGAGGGGCGGAGCGTCAGCGGCGTGCAGTTATTTCTCATTCGCTGCGATCCGTTTTTTGATCGCCCCGGAATTTACGGCGAGTACGGCGAGCCCTACGAAGATAACGCCACGCGATTCATTTTTTTCTGCAAGGCGGCATTGGAAATCGCGCGGCGATTGACGCCGTCATTGCAAATTTTGCACGTCCACGATTGGGCGGCCGCGCTGGTGCCGGTCTTTGTGCGCGCGCGGCATCTGCCTTTTGCGACGGTGCTGACGATCCATCGCGTTGCTGAGCAGGGTAGTTTCTGGGGGCTGGATTTCAACCTCATGAATCTGCCGGAGCGATTTTTCAAGCTGGATGGCGTCGAATTTTTTGGACGGCTGAATTTTCTGAAAGGCGGAATTCTCTACGCCGACAAGATCACAACAGTGAGCGAACATTACCGGCGCGAAATACAGACGCCCGCCGGCGGACATGGTCTCGACGCAGTGTTGCGCGAAAATGCGCATCGGCTCACGGCGATTGTGCATGGAGCGGATTACAAACGCTGGAACCCGGCGCGCGATCGTCTGCTTCCGGCACAGTATGACGCAAGACGGCTTCGCGGAAAGCAGGTTTGTCGTGACGCGTTGTTGAAAGAAATGAAGCTCACGTCTGCACCGCGCGGTCCGGTCTTTGGTATGGTGACTAGGGTGGTCGAGGAAAAAGGCTTCGAGATTCTTATGCCGCTTCTCGATCGGCTTCTTTGGGATGACGTCCGCCTGATCATTCTCGGCGAAGGTGATCCAGCCTATGAAACCGCTCTCGCCATCGCCGCGAGAAAATTCCCAGGCAAATTCGCATACAAAAAAGATTACGACGAAAAACTCGCGCACCTGATTGAAGCGGGCATGAATATCAGCCTGATTCCGTCGCGCTTCGAACCGGCTGGTTTGAGCGCGATGTATAACCTGAAATATGGTGCCCTTCCGGTGGCGAGGGCAACCGGCGGCATCCAGGAGATTATCGAGGATTTCGATCCAACAACGGACCGCGGTTACGGTTTCCTTTGTTACGAATATTCAAGCGACGCTTTTTGGGATGCGATCAAACGCGCACGGGAAATGTACCGCGACGGCAACGTTTGGACGAAGCTGATGAAACGGGCGATGGCGCGCAATTTTTCGTGGAATGCCGCGGCGCAGCGCTACGAAGAGCTTTATAGACAACTTGTTGGGGCGACCAACGAGGTGGCAGCGTAACTGTAGCCGCCCTGCTTTGCCACGCCGAAGCTTTGTGAAGGCGGATCGGCGGCACAACGCGTCGCAGCCGCCACCGGTTGCACTACGGCGTGGCAGGTCGCCTTCGCGGAGCTCCGGCGCGGCAGGCACCGAAGCAACCACAAGTTTCCGCGAATAAACTAAAGTGCTTCGTCGTCAAACTCTGCCACCCGAAGCAGCGTTACACGACGCGGAAACAATGCGATCCGAGATTGTCCTCGCCAAAAACCCCACAAGTTCTTGCAATCTCGAGACCTTTCCTATCTCCTCGGGATTTCCTACTTGCGCGGCGCGTCCAGGGGTCGCGTCCTACTATCATGACGTCATGGATCGCTCGTGGTCATCACTTCAGCCTGTGCTGGCAGGATTAGTCCTGACCCTGATGCAACTGGTGATGGCCGTGTGCCTGCTCGCACCGGAAGGTCCTGCTTCTTATCGCTATTCTACTCTTATCCAGCACGACAGTTACTGGTTCATGAACATCGTCGACCGCGGGTACCACACGATTGTCCCGCCCATCGATCACAAGGCGATGGAAGTGTCAAACGTTGCGTTCTTCCCTGCCTATCCTGGAATTGCTGCATTGTTTCATTACGGACTGAACATCGACACCGGCACTGCGCTACTGATCGTCGCTCAACTCGCTGCCTGGGGTTTCTGGAGTTATTTCTTTCTCTTGTGTAAACGCTGGAATATTTCGGCTCCGCTCCAGGTTTGCGGCGCATTGCTAATTCTCACACATCCGGCCGCATTCTTTCTGATTGCCGGCTACTCAGAGTCGCTTTTTCTGATGGCGTTGCTGGGCTTCATCTATTGGAGCAGCGCAGAGGGTCGCGCCTCGAAAGTCTGGGCAGCGTTGCACGGCGTCATGATGTCGGCGACGCGCATTGTCGGAATCGTGTGTGCGGCCTTTCCGTTGGTGCGCTCGGTGTTTCTGAAGGGATGGAACTGTTTGGGCGAGCCACGGGCGTGGTTTGGTAACCACGCCTCCGCGATCCGCTTGATGTTTGCAGCAACGTTGGGCGCACTCTCGTTCTTCATCTATTGCCAATTGCGCTGGGGTCACTGGGATATTTATATGCTTACGCAAGCGGCCGGGTGGGGGATCATTCCCGATTACTTGGCGGTGTTTAAACCCTCCAGTTATCGCTGGCTTGTTCCGGGGCTCGATAATCCGACAGAAGCGAGTCAGATGTCGATGACTTTGGGCGCGATGCTCTTTGTCGCTATCGCGTTTTGCGAATGGCTTCCGGCGATCCGCCGGCGGACCGGATTACCAATGCGCGCCGGCATCTATTTCTGCGCCGCCGCGATCTATTACGTCTCAGTCAGCGGAGTGGCCTGCGTGGATATGGAAAGCATGCTCCGTTATGAATTTTGCGTGCATGCGCTGATCGTGCTGGCGCTTTTGAATTATCTGCGCCAATTTCGCACATTGCCGATATTCGTGCGGACGGTCGGCATCGCGGCAGTGGCGTTGATCAGCGCCGCCGGGTTAAGCGTACAGGGCTGGTACGTCTGGAATTT
>WNGK01002635.1_pt1 | contig 20574 bp, 18 predicted proteins | sample 5400601 | NCBI WGS metagenome assembly WNGK01 (sample SAMN13153376, study PRJNA577476) | soil metagenome | isolation source: 60 cm soil or saprolite under Garry oak tree replicate 1 | place: USA:California | collected 2016-06-15
CCGTTTCCTGACGCGGTCGAGCCAGTCGGGCACGGTGAGGACTTGCAGTTCACCCTTCTCCAGCCAGCGCAGGTCGGCCGAGGGGTGAAAGATGGCGCCAAGCTTGTCGGCGCTGCCCTCATAAAGACCGTCGAAATAGTGTTGGACGACGGCCTCGACGGTAGAACGGTTATGACTCATGGCTGGTCCTCCTGTTTAGTCATTGCGGGGCGCACGTCAGCGCGAGCCCGGAATCCAGAGATTGTTGCGCGAGATTCCGGGTTCGTGCGCTTGGCACCCGCCCCGGAATGACAGCTTACCTACATCAAAAACACACCCTTGCCGTCGACCTGCTTGTCGAACAGTTTGTAGGCCTCGTCCGCCTGATCGATGCTCCAGTGGTGGGTGAAGAGTTTGTCGACGTCGATGCCACGCTCGACCGAAAACCGGGCGCAGTCCGCCTGGATGATGTTGGAGAACGTCCATGACGCCATCAGCGTCAACTGCCGGCGTAACAGATGCGGGCTGACGTCGATGTGAACATCGCCGCCTTCGCCGACGAAACACATCGTGCCCCACACCTTGGTCGAGCGGATCGCATTCAATCGCGCATCCGGGTTGCTCGATGTGTCCAGCGTCAGATCCGCGTAGCGCCCGTGGGTGAGATCCTTGATGGCGGCTACTGGATCGTTCGAGCCGGGATTGATCGCCTCGTCGGCGCCGAACGCTTTGGCGCGCTCCAGCCGCTGCGGGCTGATGTCGAGCGCAATCACCCTGGCGCCCATCGCCTTGGCGTATTGCGTGGCCGCCAAGCCGACCGGGCCCTGGCCGAAGACCGCCAGCGTGTCGTTGCCCGACAGGTTCATGCGGCGCAGCGCGCTGTAGGCGGTGCCGGAGCCGCAGGCGATTGCGGCACCCGCGCTGAATGACAGTTCGTCTGGAAGCGGCACCAGCGTGTTGGCGGGCACCTTCAAATAGTGGGCGTGGCCGCCATGCGCGTTGTTGCCGTAGACCTTGACCGGCACCTCCTGGCAGAGCTGCTGCCATCCCGAGCGGCAATGGTTGCACTGGGTGCAGCCCTGATAATGGTGCACCATCACGCGTTGACCGATATGCGCCTGCTTTGCATCGACGGCGGTGCCGACCGCGACCACCACGCCGCAGGGTTCGTGTCCGGCGATCACGGGGCCGTCCTTCATCGGAATGCCGGTGGCCTGCGTCTGGCCCTTCGGGCGGCGGTACTGATGCAGGTCGCTGCCGCACATGCCGGACGCCTTCATCTCGATGACGACCTCATGAGCATCCGGAGTGGGGTCGGGGAACTGCATCAGTTCCAGTCCGCGCTCGCCCGTGAATACAACGCCACGCATCGTGTCCTCCCCTTGCTTTTGTTGGTGTTCCGATCTTGGACGCAAAAACATGGTTGGCAAAGGGCGAACCTGGAGCGATCTGGCACGACTAATAGTGGGGAGTTCCGTCACCGGTCTGCCGCGGCCGCAACTGATGCAAGACAATACCTGCGTCCCATACGTGACGTGGCTCACATGGTCCGGCGCAGGCTTCTGATAGATAGACTGCAGTGCTATAAAGGGCCTGATTCCGGAAGTGTCATCATGAACACGCATCGCTATCTAAAACTGCGTAAAATTTTCCTCGCGGCCGCCCTGATGCTGATGTGCCAGCCGGCCTGGGCCGAAAAGCGCGTGGCGCTGGTGCTCGGTAACTCCGCGTATCAAAACGTGGCGCAGCTTCCGAACCCGGTCAGTGACGGCGCGATAATCGCGGCAAAGCTCAAGGAGGCCGGCTTCGATGTCGTCGATTCACGCCACGATCTCCCCGCAGCGGAAACGCGTCGCGCGTTGCGCGACTTTGCCGACCGCTCCCGCGACGCCGACATCGCCGTGGTCTATTACGCCGGCCACGGCATGGAAGTGGATGGTACGAACTACCTGATCCCGGTCGATGCCAAGCTCGAACGCGACACCGATGTGTACGACGAGGCCTTTTCGCTCGATCGCGTGCTGCTGGCGATCGAGCCCGCCAAGCGCCTGCGGCTCGTGATTCTTGATGCCTGCCGTGACAATCCGTTCTCCAAAAGCATGAAACGGACGCTGGCATCGCGCGCGATCGGGCAGGGTCTTGCCAAGATCGAACCAAGCAGCCCCAATATGCTGATCGCCTATTCCGCCAAGGCTGGCTCCACGGCTGCGGACGGCGACGGCAAGAACAGCCCATTCACGGTTGCACTGTCCAAATATCTTACGGAGCCGGGACTTGATGTGCGCCGAGCGTTCGGATTTGTCCGTGACGATGTGCTGAAGAACACCAGCAACAGGCAGGAGCCGTTTGTCTATGGCTCGCTCGGTGGCGAGGATGTGCCCCTGGTGCCCGCGCCTGCCAAGGCTGCCGCACCGTCCACGCCTGCGCCCAATCCCCAGGCCGAGGCGCGCCGGGACTATGAATTGGCGCTGCAGGTCGGCAACAAGGACGCAATGAGCGCCTTCCTCGCGCAATATCCGAATGGCTTCTACGCAAACCTGGCCAAGATCCAGCTCGGCAAGCTTGCCGCGGAGGAAGCGCGATTGGCGGCGACCGAAAAGGCGCGGCTGGCCGAACAGGAGCGGGCGCGGCTTGCCGCCGAGGGCACCCAAAAGGCGCAGTTGAAGGCGGCCGAGGCTGACGCGAAAGCGGCGGAGCAGGCCCGGATCGCTGCCGAAAAAACCAAGCAGGTCGCGCAGGAGAAGGCCGCCGAGGCCGAGCGGAAGCGGGTCGCGACCGAAACGTCAGCCGCCGACAAGGGTCCCGAGATCATAACTGCGGCCGGTAATCCGGCCTCGGACAGGGCCGCGGCCGGCTCGCCGGCGGCCGAGAAGCCCCAAGGAGAGAAAGCCGAGAAAGCTGCGAACGTTGCCGCGCTGAGCTCCGGCCCGCCGCCGGCCGAGCTTGCTAAACCAGTGCAAACTGCGGAGCTCACCAAATCGGTGCAGACCGAGCTGCGCCGCGTCGGCTGTCTCAGCGGAGATGCCAATGGCGAATGGAACGCGACGTCGCAGCGTTCGAAGGCGCTGTTCAATCGGAGCGCCAAAACGAAATTCGACGTCAAGGTTGCAAGCGTCGATGCGCTGGATGCGATCAAGCTGAAGCCGGCGCGGGTCTGTCCGCTGATCTGTCAACACGGCTTCGAGGCCGACGGCGATCATTGCAGCAAAATCGTTTGCGGGGAGGGCTCGGTCCTCAATGACAACAACGAATGCGAAAAGCGGCGCGCGAAAACACCGACCGCACGGCGCGATCGTGACGAGCGCCCCGATCGCTCCGAGCGTATCGCACGCCCCGAGCCTCTCGATCTCCCGGCTCGGCCGCGGCCGGCGCCCGAGGTCCGCGGGTCCAGACCCCAGGCATCGGGCCAGATCGTTTGCGACCAGGGCGGTTGCCGGCCGGTTAGGCACGGCTGTCGCATCGACTATCAGGGTGGCTCACCTCGCAATGGCAGCGGAGGTAATGTGGAAGTCTGCAACTGAGGGCGGCGGGGTGACTTTGGGCTGGAAGACCTCACAGGGAGGTCCCTACCAGGGCGGTGGCAGTAACATCCAGGTTTGCCCCTAACCCATCCGCGCGACTGACGGCGCGGCTGGCCGCTAAATCGCGCTGGCCGCGATATTCACCATCAACGCGACCAGCGCGGTATTGAAAACAAAGGAGATGATGCCGTGCGCGGTCGCAGTGCGGCGGATGGTCTTGTCGGTAATACCGACGTCGGAGACCTGCGCGGTCATGCCGATCACGAACGAGAAATACACAAAGTCCCAGTAGTCGGCATGGTCGTGCTCGTCCCCGCTCGGAAACTGCAAGCCGCCGGGTTTGGCGCGGCGGTAATAATCGTGGGCGTAATGCAACGCGAATATGGTGTGCACAGCAGACCAGGACAACGCGATCGTCACGGTCGCCAGCGCTAGTTCCGGTACGCTGCGGTGCGATGCGCCGAGTTCGAACACGATCGCGCCGATGCTGGCGAACGCGCCGAGCGCAGTGACCAGCAAGATCAGAAAACGGCCATCGTCCTGCAGCACCGCGTTACGGCGGATATGGCCGTGATCGCAGCGAAACATCATGACATAGGCGAGCACGAGGTAGACGGTAGCGAAGATATCCCAGCTGATCAGGAGACGGGTGACCAGCCGCAGCGAGCCCGGCAGCAGGAAGAACGCCACGATACCGATTGCGACCGAAGCGAACAGGCGCGGCCGCGCGTAGACCACGCGAACCGGCCTGGACATCTTCCGGAACCGGGCAAGATGAGGATCTTCGGTTTCCTTGCTCGCCATCGGTGCCTTCAATTCTTGCGCTCGGCGACGAAGCGCGCGCCGGCGCGCAGCACGTCACCCCTGGCGCCGAAGATCGACAGCGCCGAATCGGCGCGCGCCAGCAGATCGCGCACGCGCTGCTTGGCGCCCTCGATCCCGAGCTGGGTGACGAAAGTGGTCTTGCCCAACGCGGCGTCCTGTCCGGTCATTTTGCCGAGCGCCGCCGCATCGCCCTCGACATCGAGCAGATCGTCGGCGATCTGGAAGGCTTCGCCGAGTGCGCGGCCGTAATCGTCGAGCGCCTGATACTCCTTTGGCGAGGACTGGCCGAGGATCGCGCCGGCGATGCAGCCATAGTGCAGCAGCGCACCGGTCTTCATCTGCTGCAGGCGGGCGACGTCGACCGGTTCGCGGTCGCCGAAACGGCCCTCGCCGGCGAGGTCGAGGATCTGGCCGCCGACCATGCCGCCGACCCCCGACGCCCGCGCCAGCGCGCGCGTGAGCAGCAGGCGTACGCTCGCCTCGCGATGGATCTCGTCGCGGCTGATGATGTCGAAGGCGAGCGTCAGCAAGGCGTCGCCGGCGAGGATCGCGGTGGCGTCGTCATAGGCCTTGTGAAGGGTGGGCCGGCCCCGGCGCAGATCGCTGTTGTCCATCGCCGGTAGATCGTCATGGATCAGCGAATAGCAGTGGATGCATTCCAGCGCGGCGCCGGCCAGCAGAGCGGCCTTCCGCGCGACACCGAACACGGCCGAGCTCTCGACCACCAGGAACGGCCGTAGCCGCTTGCCGCCGCCGAGGCTCGAGTAACGCATGGCCTCGATCAGCCGTTTCGGCCGCGCGATCTCGTCAGGCAAAAGCGCATCGGATAACAGCTCCGCGAGCAGGGTTTCGGTATCCTCCGCGGTCTGGTCCAGTCGTTTCGCAAAGTCTGATGGTGCAGTGCCAGTCGTCATCAAAACAGCTCCAGATCGAGTTGCGCCGGGACAATCGGTTATGGCATCGGCTTCGTCAATTCCGCCGCCCGGGTTCAATGCGCCTTAAAAGTGCTGGAAAAACCGGGCGCTATCGTGGAGATGTCATTGGATGCCGGTCCTTTGGTCCGGTCGCGCCCGCTGCCCTGAACCAGAAACATCAAATTTGCGCGTTGCCCGGAATTTATTGCTGATTTTGCTTGCGGTGCTGTTGCTGCCATATCTGCTGGCCCCTTTCTATCGCGTCGGCCATCCGGTATCGACGCTGATGGCCTGGCGCTGGCTGACCGGCGCGCCGGTGTCGCGGCAATGGATCGATTTTGTCGCGATCTCGCCCTTGCTGCCGCGTTCGGTGGTCGCGTCCGAGGACGCGAAATTCTGCAGCCATCACGGTATCGACTGGGACGCCCTGCGCGACGTGATTGACGACGCGGAGGACGGCGAAGTGGCGCGCGGCGGCTCGACAATTACCCAGCAGGTCGCGAAAAACCTGTTCCTGTGGCCGGGTCGCAGCGTGGTCCGCAAGGCACTGGAGTTTCCGCTCGCGCTCTGGATCGATCTGGTGTTGCCGAAGCAGCGGATCCTGGAAATCTACCTCAACATTGCCGAACTCGGGCCTTCGGGCCAGTTCGGCGCGCAGGCCGGCGCCATCTATGCCTTCGACCATCCGTCCTTGACGCTGTCGCCGCGGGAGGCGGCGCTGCTGGCGGCGATCCTTCCCAATCCGGTCAGGCGCAGCGCCCGCAATCCCGGCCCCGGCGTGCGCCGCCTGGCCGGGACCTATATGGTCCGGTCGCATGCCGCGGGATTGCAGCGATGCTGGAGCGAAAATCGCGCTTTTTGAGCAAGTTGGGTGTATTTTGAACCTAGCCTTGGCTCCCCCCATCCTCTATAAGCGCGGCCTTATCGGCATTTCAGCTCGCGTCAAAACGCTTCAGCCGTCCGCTTGGGACGATGCCTCCGACAACACCCCTAGAGGACACCGACATGGCCGTTCCCCGAAGAAAAACATCGCCCTCGCGGCGTGGCATGCGCCGCTCGGCGGACGCATTGAAGAAGCCGACCTATGCCGAGGACAAGGATTCCGGCGAATTGCGCCGTCCGCACCACCTCGATTTGAAGACCGGCATGTATAAGGGCCGGCAGGTTCTCAAGGCCAAGAAGGAATCCTGACCAAGGCCGCCGAGGCCTGGGCAGGCCGTGGGCCACGTCGCTCGACATCAGGACCCGGATATAGGCCAGGCACGGCGCGCGCGCGGCATCCGGGCCGCCTCGACAAGCGAAGGCCCAGGTGGGCTCGCGTTCCAGACGCGGCGCGCCGTCCTGGGATCGGCGCTGCCCGGTGCCCGAGTACGGGCATCGCGGCGTAACTCAGAGTCGGAGCCGCCATGACCGGCAACGCCTGCCTGAATTCGGCCAAAATTCGGCCAACGAGTGCGGTAAGACGGTTTTTCTGAGGCCCGCCCCACAGCGATTCGCTGGGGAACGCGTCGGTTCTCCTGCTTGAAAGAAGGCCTCGCCGATGTCGATGATCGGTTTTCCGCTTCTTCTGATACCGCTCGCGATCTACAACATCATCGTCTTCCTGATGCCCGGCGTTTCCTTCGCCGATCCGGTTCTGAAGCTGACGTTGATGTCGGGCGCCGAGTGGCCGCTGACGCTGAGCGACATGCTGCTGGCGCTCGCCATCCTGATGCTGTTGTTCGAGGTCATCAAGGGCGCGCGTCCGGGTGCGAAATACCTCACCGATCATTTGTTGTCGCTGATCGTGTTCGGCGGCGCGGCGGCCGAATTTCTGCTATGGCCGCGGTTCGGCACCTCAACCTATTTCTTGCTGACAATGCTGGCTTTGGTGGATTTCCTTTCGGGCATCGCCTTGCGTGCGCGGCGCGGAACGCTGGCGACATCAGGACCTGCTGTGGTCGCGGGGCGGGGCAGGCAAGCTTCCGCCGCCGCGCCTGAACCGCGATTAGATCCCGCACCTGAGCCGTCCGTACCGGCAGCGGCTGCTGTCGCCGAATCGGTGCTGCTGGATCACCCCCAACCGAAAATCCTGCATTCCGACGTCAAGCCACCTGACGCCGCGCCTCCCGACGTCAAGCCACCTGATGTGAAGCCACCCGAGGTCACGCCGACCCACGTCACGGCACCCGATGTGAAGCCACCCGACGTCATGCCGACCCACGTCACGGCACCCGATGTGAAGCCACCCGAGGTCACGCCGACCCACGTCACGGCACCCGATGTGAAGCCACCTGAGGTCACGCCAACCCACGTTACGCCACCCGATGTGAACCGACCTGACGTCACGGCATCCGACGTGAAGCCACCCGATGTCACGCCAACCCATGGCGAGCCAAGTGCGTCGTCGCCGGAGGTTGCCTCCCCGGACCTGCCGCCGGACAGCAACCCGCCGCCGTCGCCGGACAAACCGCCGCCGCGCTAATCGTTTCGTCGCTCTCCCAGCGGAGGGCAAAGCGCACGATGATGCCTGGTTTAGATGATCTGCCGCGTCCGAGTTCCGGCGTGCCCGACCGGGTGCTGGCTCGCCCCGTAAGCGGTCTGCGCATCGGCTGCCGTTGCCCGCCGCAAGCTGCGCGTTTGCGGAGCCTGCTCGGCGGTTGCGATCAGATGGGTGACAAAAATCGAACTGGGCCGGGATAGCGGCCGACTGGGAGCCTGCGACCATTGCGCCGATGGCGCCATCGGCACCAGCGCAACGCAGGCGGGCTGTGGCTCCGGAAGGAGGCCGTCATCTGTCTGCTCCGGTCGACCACTGCTTAACATCGCCAATCGAAATCCGGCTGAACTGTCGCGTTTTGGGACGTCGGGCGCCCCCGTGGATTCAGCATCGCAAGGGTTATGCCGGTTCTGCGCAGCTCGTTCCAGGCCGCCGAATAACCTGGTTCGCGGAATATTTATCAACTTCGCCTAGAATCAGCGCCGAGGCAGGCAGTATTCCCGGACCGGGAATCAGTCATACTGTCCCGAAACGAGGCAATTTTGACATCCACCCTTCCGCAAGCTTCGACCATCCTGGCCTCGCTTGGCCAGGCGGCCTTCGTGTGGGACATCGCAACCGACGCGATTGTCTGGAGCGATCACGCCGCCTCGGTTTTTACCGATATTCCGGCGGCCGCGCTGGCAAGCGGTGCCGAGTTTTCAAGGCTGATCGAGCCGGTGCGCTCGGTCCGGACCGACGCGCTTGGCCATTCGCTTCCCTCGCGCGATGGCGCGCCCTACCGGGTAGAATATGGCGTGCGGACCAGCACATCCGCCCCTGTGCTCTGGGTCGAGGAGGCCGGCTGTTGGTTTGCCGGCGCCGATGGCAAGCCGGCGAGCGCGCAAGGTATTGTCCGCATCAACAATGAACGCCACGCCCGCGACGAGCAACTCGTGAGGTTGTCGCGGCACGACCCGCTGACCGGCGAGCTCAATCGTACGCATCTCGTGGCATCGCTGGCCGAGTCCATCGAGGAGGCCGCGCGCTTCCGCTCCTCTTTCGCCTTCATGCTGATCGGCATCGACCATCTGGCGCGCATCAATGACGCCTTCGGCTTCGATGTCGCCGATGCCGTGATTTCCGAGGTCGCAACCCGGATCCGCGCGCGGCTGCGCGCCGGCGACGTGCTCGGCCGGTTCTCCGGCAACAAATTCGGACTGATCCTGAAGAACTGCACGGTCGATGACATGAACATCGCCGCCGAGCGGTTTCTGGCGGCCATCCGCGACGACGTAGTGCCGACCAAATCCGGCCCGGTCTCTGTTACGGTGTCGATTGGTGCGGTCAGCGTGCCGCGCTACGCGCGCAACGCCGACGAGGCTGTTAACCGCGCCCAGGAGACGCTCGATACGACGAAGCGCCGCCGCGCCGGATCGTTTTCGCTGTGGCGCCCGAATGTCGAGCGCGACGCCCAGCGTCTCGTCAATATCCGGGTCACCGACGAGATCGTGACCGCGCTCAACGAGCGCCGGATCGTGATGGCGTTCGAGCCGGTGGTGGAGGCACGTTCGCGCGACATGGCGTTCTACGAGTGCCTTATCCGCATGGAGCGGCAAGACGGGCAGGTTCTACTGGCGCCGGACATCGTCCCCGTGGCCGAGAGGCTTGGCCTGATACGTCTCGTCGATCACCGCGTACTTGAACTCGTGGTGGCCGAACTCGCTGAATCGCCGAACGTGCAGCTCAGCCTCAACATCTCGCCCGATACCACGATGGACCCGGACTGGTGGGCTTCAATCGAATCGCTGATGCGCGCGCATCCCGGCGTGGCCGAACGCCTGATCGTTGAAATCACCGAGACTGTCGCGATCCAGGATATCGACGACCTGCGCGGCTTCGTCACACGGCTGAAAAACTTCGGCAGCCGGATCGCGATCGACGATTTCGGCGCCGGTTACACTTCGTTCCGGAATTTGCGCAAGCTCGGCGTCGATATCGTGAAGATCGATGGCGCCTTCGTGCAGAACATCGCGCGCTCGGCCGACGATCGCGCCTTTGTGCAGACGCTGATCGATCTGGCGCGCCGGCTGGAAATCAAGACGGTGGCGGAATGGGTGCAGGATGACGAGTCCGCAGCGATGCTGCGCGATTGGGGCTGCGATTACATCCAGGGGCGGCTGATCGGGCTCGCGTCCTCGCAACGGCCGTGGGATAGACGGGCTGACGCTGCGCTTCCGGCAGCGAGCTAGAGCATGATCCGGAAAAGTGGATACCGGTTTTCCCTCGGGACAAACGCGAAGCGTTTGCCCGGAGATCATGCTCAAACAAAAAGATAGAGCGGGATGACGATTCGAAGAAAAGTCATGCCGCTCTAGACCCCGTCACTCGTCCTTCTTCGGCTCATCCTTCTTCGGCTCTTTCGACATCCGCTCGAGACGGTCCTGCATGTCCTTCATCTGACGGCGGAGATCGTCGATGTTGTCCTCTTCCGCCGCCGGTTCGGAGGCGGCTTTCTCCGGCTCAGTGCCGGACGCATTTCCCGTATGGGGGGCTGCGAACGGCTTGAACATCGAGAAGGTTCGCTCGAACATTTCCATGTTGCGGCGAACATGCTCCTCCAGCGGCGCGAATGGCGTCATGCTGAAAGTGGTGGTGAGCTGCTTGCGGAATTTTTCCTGCTCGCGCGTCAGCGTGTCGATGGACTGTTCGAGATAGCGTGGAACCACCATCTGCATGCTGTCGCCGTAGAACCTGATCAGCTGACGCAGGAACGTGGTCGGCAGCAAATTCTGGCCGGCCTTGTTTTCCTGTTCGAAGATGATCTGCGCCAATACAGAGCGCGTGATGTCATCGCCGGTTTTTGCGTCGTAGACGAGGAAGTCCTCGCCCTCCTTCACCATCGCCGCGAGGTCCTCAAGCGTCACATAGGTACTGGTTCCGGTATTATAGAGCCGCCGGTTGGCGTATTTCTTGATCGTGGTCGGTTGGTCTGTTTTCGCCATGGGCTCACACATGCACACCGGGGACGGGAACCCGACGGCATCGCCGAAGGGCTAACGCGCAACGCATCGCAACAAAGTAAGCATTTTCAACGGACTTCCGCTACGGTTTTGTGCGGCACGGTTAATTCCAAAGCATAGGCACTGCTCAGGAAATTGCCAAGAGCATCATTTTAAATGCGCCGCGGCGTCGCCAGCCCCTCTGGCAGATTGACATGCCTCAACTAGCTTAACAGGATAAGGTGAGAGACAAGGCCAGCGATCAGGCCTCCGCCATCCCAAGACCTCAAGCCCAGGAGATGTCCATGTCAGACGATGTCGTCATCGTCAGCGCCGCCCGCACCCCGGTCGGCAGTTTCAACGGCGCGTTCGCCACCATGCCCGCCCACGATCTCGGCGCGATCGCCATCAAGGCGGCGCTTGAGCGCGCGGGCATCGAGCCGGCGCGGGTATCCGAGGTGATCATGGGTCAGATTCTGACCGCAGCGCAGGGCCAGAACCCGGCCCGTCAGGCCTCGATCGCAGCCGGTATCCCGGTGGAAAGCCCGGCTTGGGGCGTCAATCAATTATGCGGTTCGGGCCTGCGCACGGTGGCGCTGGGCTACCAGGCGCTGCTCAACGGCGATTCGGAAATCGTCGTCGCGGGCGGCCAGGAATCCATGAGCATGGCCCCGCACGCCCAATACCTGCGCGGCGGCGTCAAGATGGGGCCGGTCGAATTCGTCGACACCATGATCAAGGACGGTCTGTGGGATGCCTTCAACGGTTACCACATGGGCAATACCGCCGAGAACGTCGCCAGGCAGTACCAGATCACGCGCGCCCAGCAGGATGAGTTCGCGGTCGGCTCGCAGAACAAGGCGGAGGTCGCACAGAAGGCCGGCCGCTTCAAGGATGAGATCGTTCCGGTCACCATCAAGTCCCGCAAGGGCGACATCGTGGTGGATACCGATGAATTTCCCCGTCACGGCGCAACGATCGAGGGGATGAGCAAGCTCAAGCCGGCATTCGAGAAGGACGGCACCGTTACCGCCGGCAGCGCCTCCGGCATCAACGACGGCGCGGCCGCGGTGGTGTTGATGACGGCGAAGCAGGCGGCCAAGGAAGGCAGGACCGTGCTGGGGCGGATCGTGTCGTGGGGCCAGGCCGGCGTCGATCCGAAGATCATGGGCACCGGCCCGATCCCGGCCTCCCGCGCCGCGCTGAAAAAGGCCGGCTGGAATGTCGGCGATCTCGATCTGATCGAAGCCAATGAAGCCTTCGCGGCGCAAGCCTGCGCGGTCAACAAGGACCTCGGCTGGGATACCTCCAAGGTCAACGTCAACGGCGGCGCGATCGCAATCGGCCACCCCGTCGGCGCCTCCGGCGCCCGCGTGCTGGTGACGCTGCTGCATGAGATGCAGAAGCGCGACGCCAAGAAAGGCCTCGCCACGCTGTGCATCGGCGGCGGCATGGGCATCGCCATGTGCATTGCACGCGACTAATCATGCGGCGCTGCGTGATGAAAACATCATCTCGCAGTTGCACAGCTTGTTGCTAGAATAAAACGCCCGGCGCCTGCGCCGGGCGTTTTATTCTTGATGTCGGTCAAACCGGTCGCATAATTCGAAGTTACATAAAAGTGGGTTTAAAAAGCGCCTAGGGAAGGATTCGATATGGCACGTGTTGCATTGGTGACGGGCGGAACGCGGGGTATTGGTGCGGCGATCAGCAAGGCGCTGAAGGCCGCCGGCTACAAGGTCGCCGCCAGCTATGCGGGCAATGATGCCGCGGCGGACAAATTCAAGACGGAAACCGGCATCCCCGTCTACAAATGGGACGTCAGTTCGTTCGACGCCTGCGCCGACGGCGTCAAGAAGGTCGAAGCCGACCTCGGCCCGGTCGACGTGCTCATCAACAATGCCGGCATCACCAAAGATGGCGCATTCCACAAGATGACGCTCGAGCAATGGAATGCGGTGATCAACACCAATCTCGGCTCGCTGTTCAACATGACGCGTCAGGTGATCGAAGGCATGCGCGCGCGAAAATTCGGCCGCGTCATCAACATCTCCTCGATCAACGGCCAGAAGGGTCAGTTCGGCCAGGTCAACTATTCCGCGGCGAAAGCCGGCGATATCGGCTTCACCAAGGCGCTCGCGCTGGAGAATGCCAAGGGCGGCATCACGGTGAATGCGATCTGCCCGGGCTATATCAACACCGAGATGGTGCAGGCGGTGCCCAAGGAGGTGCTGGAGAAAAGCATCCTGCCGCTGATTCCGGTCAATCGCCTCGGTGAGCCCGAGGAAATCGCACGCGCCGTGGTGTTCCTCGCCGCCGACGAGGCGGGAGCCATCACCGGCTCGACGCTCTCGATCAACGGCGGGCAATATATGGTGTGATTGTTGTCTTCGTCATTGCGGGGAGCACTTCGCGACGAAGCAATCCAGTAGATGTTATGTCAGATAGATGGATTGCTTCGCGGAGCCTGTCATCGGGCGCGCATTCGCGCGATCCATTGGCTCGCAATGACGGATCAATGACCTCACGTACCGCCACGCTGATCGGACTGACCGCGATCCTGATGTGGTCGCTGCTGGCGGTGCTGACGGTGGCCACCGGCAAGATCCCGGCGTTTCAACTGGCGGCGATGACGTTCGCGATCGGCGCGCTGGTGGGATCCCTGACTTGGATCGGGCGGCCGGATGCCGTCAGCAAATTGTGGCAGCCGCCCCTGGCATGGATCGTCGGGGTCGGTGGTCTGTTCGGCTATCACGCACTTTATTTTCTGGCGCTGCGCTTCGCGCCCCCGGCCGAAGCCGGGTTGTTGAACTATCTCTGGCCGCTGTTGATCGTGCTGTTTTCGTCGCTGCTGCCGGGCGAACGGCTGGCGCCGCACCATATCGTCGGCGCCGTGCTTGGACTGATCGGCACGGTGCTCCTGTTTGCAGGCAACAGCAGCGGCGGGTTCGCGCCAGGTCAGGTGCCCGGACTGATCGCGGCGTTCGTCGCCGCCTTCGTGTGGGCGTCCTATTCGGTGATGTCGCGCAAGCTCAAATCGGTGCCGACCGACGCGGTGGCGGGCTTTTGTCTGGCGACGGCGCTGCTCGCGGCGGCCGTGCATGGGGCGATCGAGGTTACGGTCTGGCCCGATACCACGGCGCAATGGCTGGCGATCATTGCGCTCGGCGTCGGACCGGTAGGTGCGGCGTTCTATGCCTGGGATATCGGGATGAAGCGCGGCGATATCCGCGTCCTGGGTGCCGCGTCCTATGCGACGCCGCTGCTCTCGACGGCGTTTCTGATTTTGGCGGGTTTTGCCAAGCCGAGCGCCGGGATCGCGATCGCCGCGGTGCTGATCGCCGGCGGTGGCTTGATCGCGGCGAAGGACATGATGGGAAAGCGATCAGTTTAGGTTGGTTGGCTCATCAACAACAATAACCGTCATTCCCCAGCCAATTGGCGCGTCTGAAATATAGAATCGCGGGCTCAATCGTCCGGGATTCCGCAATATCGGTGATATCGATTGTGCTGAGCATGTTGGCTTCCCCTGTGAAGCCTCAAGGTAGTGAGTTGGTGCGGCAGGCCCACCCGATTCCCGAATACACTTCTCAACGGCCAGGGAACCAATCAGGCTCTGCCAATTCGAATGTCGCAAAGTCGAATCCCGGCGCCACGGTGCAGCCGACCAGCGTCCAGTCGCCGCTGCTTTCGGCAGCCTGCCACGCCTGCGCCGGCACGATGGTCTGCGGCACTTCGCCCGCGGCGAGATCGGGTCCGAGACTGATGCAGCGCTGCCCAACGCCATCGGCAATTTGCAGGTTCAGCGCGCTGCCGGCGTAATAATGCCAGATCTCCGCCGCGTCGATGCGATGCCAGTGCGAGCGCTCGCCGCGCGCCAGCAGGAAATAGATCGCGGTGGAAGCTGAGCGGCCGTCAACGTCGCGGCGACTGTCGCGAAATGTCTCGCGATAGTGCCCGCCTTCCGGATGCGGTTTCAATTCAAGCCGCGCGATGACCTCGGCGGCGGTCGGCACCGAACCCATCAGGACTTGTTCTTGCGTTCGCGCAGTTCGCCGAACACCTCGGCAGCACCCCTGCCTTTCAGCCGCACGCCGGCCGCGACCGACGGTTCGTCGGCGCGCAGGAATACGTTGGCCTTCTTCTCTTCGCCAAGCAGCGTCGGGACAGTCGGCTTGTTATCCGCGCGCAAACGCGTCACTTGCTCGGCGCGCGCTCTAAGTGCTGCATTATCCGGCTCGACGGTAAGCGCGAATTTGACGTTGGCTGCGGTGTATTCATGGCCGCAATAGAGTTTGAAATCGTCGGGCAGCGCGCGCAGCTTGAGCAGCGAGTCCCACATCTGGGGATAGGTGCCCTCGAACACCCGGCCGCAACCGATCGAGAACAGGGTGTCGGCGGCAAACAGCGCCTTCTCGCTGTCAAAGACATAGCTGACGTGATCCAGCGTGTGGCCCGGCGTTTCCAGCACCCTTGCGGTGAGATCCCCGACCTTGACGGCGTCGCCTTCTTTCACGCGCGCATCGGCATTTGCGATCTTCGTGGACTTGTCATGCGGTGCGACCACGCGGCAGCTATATTTCCGTTTCAGCTCGGCGACGCCGCCGACATGATCGCCGTGGTGATGGGTGACCAGGATATCGGTCAGCGTCCAGCCCTCGCGCTCCAGCGCCTTGATGATGGGCGCAGCCTCCGGCGCATCGATCGAGGCGGTCGCCTTGGTCGCGGGGTCGTGGATCAGATAACCGAAATTGTCGGTGAGGCAGGGGAACAGGCGAATTTCGGCAGCCATGATATCTCCAGGATACGAGCATTTTCCGGCAAAGTGGAATCCGGTTTGCCGTAGAAAATGCTCTCTTTAAATAAGGGCGCGTATTCTAAATAAGGGCGCGTATTCTGGTCGCAAAACCGGCATCCACTTTTGCGGAATACGCGCTCGGCGGAACGCTAGCACGCCTCATATAGTCATGAAATATGGCGTTAACGCTTCACAGGCAATGCCAAATTCTGCGCCCCGCGTGGAGCGGCGACGTGTTAGATTAAGCTCATGACCATCGATGTCATCGACCTCCGCGATTTCTATTCGCAGCGCCTCGGCATCGTGGCGCGGCGGCTGATCAATCGCGGCATCCACGCGCGCTGGCCAAACGCGCAGGGACAGCGGGTGCTCGGCCTTGGCTACCCCACGCCCTATCTGGGGCTTTTCCGCGAAGACTCAGAGCGCTGCATCGCCTTCATGCCGGCGGCCCAGGGCGTGCTGAAATGGCCGACCGCGCGGCCGGCGCTGGCGACATTGGTCGACGAATTTTCGCTGCCGCTGCCGGATGCCGCTGTCGACCGCATCCTGCTGATTCATGCGCTGGAAATGTCCGACGATCCCGAGGGGCTGTTGCGCGAGGTGTGGCGCGTGCTGGCGCCGTCGGGCCGGATGATGGCGGTTATTCCGAACCGCCGGGGCGTGTGGACGCGCACCGACACCACGCCGTTCGGTCACGGCCGGCCGTATTCGCGTTCGCAGATCACGCAGTTGCTGCGGCAGACCTGGTTCACGCCGACGGCGTGGGGGGAGGCGCTGTTCATGCCGCCGGTTCGGGGCGGCTGGTTCCTGCGCTCCGCCATGGCGTGGGAACGCGTCGGCGCCGCGCTGTCGCTGCCGTTCGCCGGCGTGCACATCGTGGAAGCCACCAAGCAGGTGTACCGCGCGATCCCGGCGCACCGCGAACGCACGCGGCTCATTCCGGCACTGCAGCCGGTGCTGGTGCCGTCGCCCCTGCAACGGGATGATGCAGCGCCACTGCAGCGCTGAGACCGTCATACCCGCCAACGGGCGCGCATTCGCGCGAGCCGCTGGCGAATGGTGACGTCTCCGGAATGACGCGGCGAATTGCTTACTCATTCCCCGTATTGAAATCGTCACTCGGCGTCACCGGCGCGGGCAGGCCATCGGGGCGTGGGCCGTGCGGGCGGCGGCGGCGGCGCGGGAAACGCTCGCCGCCTTCGAAACCGCCCGGGCCGCCGTTGATCTGCGGCTGCGGTCCGGTGATGAACGACGGCAGGCGATCGACGCTGACGCTATCGGGGATCACCGGCTGTGGTTGTGGCTGCGGTTGAAACTGCGGCTGCGGACGATGCTCGCGATTGCCGCCGTGCTCGCGGGGCGGATGCTGCTCGCGCGGCTGATAGGGCTGACCGTCGCGCTGCTGGTCGCGCGGAGGGTTGTCGCGCGGTACGAACGGCTGCGGCTGCGCCGGGACGAAACCGGGCTCCTGCCCGAAATTCGAAAAGCTCTCGCTCTCGTCGTCGCCGTCCTCCGAGGGCATTTCATTCTCGGTGCGCGGCTGTGGCTGGTTCTGACGGAACTGTTCCTGGGAGGCGGCGATCAGGCGAAAATAATGCTCGGCGTGCTGATAGTAATTCTCGGCGGCCACCGGATCGCCAGAGCTGCGGGCGTCGCGCGCCAACTGGACGTATTTTTCGGCGACATGCGATGCGGTGCCGCGAATCTTGATGTCGGGTCCGTTGGACTCGAACACCCGCGTCATCGGGTTCTGGCCGCGCCGGTTGTTATTATTATTGTTGTTATTGTTGTTGTTATTGTTCCGGTTGCGCATCCGCTTGTTATTGTTCTGACCGTTTCTCATGTCTTGCCTTTATTCCAGCCCTGGATTGTCGTTGTCATGGTCGCTTCGTCATGTCACTTCACCCCGATCCGGCACGCATGACGCGCACTGAATCGCAGCGCAGTTCAATTCCACACAGATTTTGCCGTATGTCGCGGTCAGCAAAGACGCGTTCCCCAGCAGTCCAGCGTACGCCGCTGGTTGCATCAAATTATCTAGCCTGCCAAAACAAGCACAGGTTTCTCGCGTGAGTTTTCAAGCGCAATATCAGGCTTTCGTTCGCTTTGCGGTCGGAAGCAGCGCAGCTCTTAACAGCCATCGCGCTTCAGTGGACCTGCGTTTTGGAACCTTTCACTCGGAGCGGGCTCTCTCGCTTTGAGAACTCTGGCCTTCACCCGTAGCATCTACGGGGCCAGCAACCCTGGACCGATGTTGTGGGCGGAACGTAGTCGTTCCCGGGGAATATTCCAAGTGATTTTTTGTATCTCAATCGGGCTTTATGAGGGCAATTTCCGGCCCCCGACAGCCCGCGCAGTGCCGGCGAGATCGGCCTTCGGGGGGCCCTCGAGCATTAACCCTGCCGCCATCATCAAACGCTCCACCTCGGCGCTTTGATCATGCCCGACCTCCACAACCAGGACGCCGCCGGGGCCAAGCAGCCGCGCGGCCTGGGGAACCAGCGCGCGGTAGGCGCCAAGTCCATCGCCGCCGCCGTCCAGCGCGCCAAGCGGGTCATGATCGCGGACCTCGGTTGCGAGATGGATAATTTCCGCGGAGCGAATATAGGGCGGGTTCGACACGATCAGATCGAACGGGCCCGACAGCGCGGCCGCATAGTCGCAGGCGATGAAGGCGGCGCGACAGGCCAATTCCAGATGGCGGGCATTGGCGTTTGCGGTATGCAACGCCGCCGCGCTGACGTCGGTGCCGATCCCATACGCATCAGGTAATTCGGACAATAGCGCCAATAAAATCGCGCCTGAGCCGGTGCCGATGTCGGCGATGCGCAACGGGTGATCTGCAGCGGCGGCGGCGCGCAACATTTCCAATGCCAGTTCGACCACCGTTTCGGTGTCGGGCCTCGGCACCAGCGTCGCCGCCGAGACTTGCAACGGCAGGCCCCAGAATTCCTTGGCTCCGAGAATACGCGCGACCGGCTCACCCGTGAGGCGGCGGCACGCAAGGTCCTCCAGCCGCACGGCCTCAGCCGCGGTGACGGGCCGCGCCGCTGCCGTGACGAGGCCGGTCAGGTCGAGACCCAGCGCCGCGCCGACCAGAATCCGCGCGTCGAGTTCCGCCGAATCGATTGCGTTTGTCCTGAACCGGGCCGTCAGGGTGCGCCGCGCCATCTCGACGGTGTATCCGGTGAACGGATTGCTCACGCGGCGTCCTCATGAGTGACGAAGCGCCCCGACAGTTTCAGCGACGCGTGACTCACGCCGCGGCGCCCTGGGCGGCGAGTTGGGCCGCCTGATGCTCGGTCGTCAGGGCGTCGACCAGTTCGCCCAGCGCTTCGCCCGCGATCACCTGCGGAAGTTTATAGAGCGTGAGGTTGATGCGATGGTCGGTGACGCGGCCTTGCGGAAAATTATAGGTGCGGATGCGCTCGGAGCGGTCGCCGGAGCCGACCTTCTCGCGACGATCCGCCGAGCGCGCCGCATCGATGCGCTGGCGCTCGGCGTCGTAAATGCGCGAGCGCAGAATGTTCATCGCCGACGCGCGGTTCTTGTGCTGCGAACGGCTGTCCTGCATCATCACCACGATGCCGGTCGGAATATGGGTGATGCGGATCGCGGATTCGGTCTTGTTGACGTGCTGGCCGCCGGCGCCCTGCGAACGCATGGTTTCGATCCGAAGATCGTCGCTCTTGATGTCGACGTCGACCTCCTCAACCTCCGGCAGCACGGCAACCGTCGCCGCCGATGTATGAATGCGGCCCTGGGTCTCGGTGTCGGGCACGCGCTGCACCCGGTGCACGCCGGATTCGAATTTCAATTTGGCGAACGCGCCGCGGCCCTGCACTTCGGCGATGATTTCCTTGAAACCGCCCATGGTGCCTTCGCTGGCGGAGACCACCTCGATGCGCTCGTCCATGGCGTCCTTGGGCAGCAATGCCACGCGGATCTGCTGCGCCAGCTCGACGCTGCGCGACTGCAGCGTTTCGCGCTCGGCTTCCGCCATGCCGCGCATGTCGGGTTCGGTGGCGGGATCGGCGATCAGCGCATCGATCCCGGCGAGCTCGGCATTGGCCGCGCGATAGGCTTTCACGGCGTCGATCAGCGGATTGAGTTCCGCCAGTTCGCGCGTGATCCGTACGTAGTTCTCGGAGTTGACCTGGCCAAGCAACTGCGCCTCGAGGGAGGCGTGGTGCGCCAGCAGGATATCAAGTTTGGCTTCGGGCAGCATGGGCAATCTCAAAGTCGGAAAAAGGGCGAGCGCGGCGTTGTCGGGCGGAGCGCCGCTACAACGACAGCCCCTCGGCCTCGGCGAATTCGGTCAGCTTCTCCCGAATCGACACGCTGCCGGACGGCGCATCGAGCAGCGGCATCATCACCGCTTCGGCCTTCTTGGCGTCGAGCTCGAGGATCATCGCCTTGACCGGACCGTGCCCGGTGGCGGACATCGACAGCGAGCGGTAGCCCAATGCGATCAGCGCCAGCGCGCCGAGCGGCTTTGACGCCATCTCGCCGCACAGCGAGGCTGATTTATTGGCGGCATTCGCTTTCTGCACGATCTCGCGCAACACCCGCATGATCGGCGCAGACATGGTATCGAACCGTTCGGAGACCTTGGCATTGCCGCGATCGACCGCAAACAGGAATTGAAACAGGTCGTTGGATCCCACCGAGACGAAATCGACTTTCTTCAAGAGCTCGTCGAACTGATAGAGCAGCGCCGGAACTTCGACCATGGTGCCGACATCGATGCGTTCCGGCAGCGCATGGCCGTGCTGACGCAGATAGGTCAGTTCGCGCTCGACGATGCTTTTGGCGGTATCGAATTCGGCGACTTCGGAAATCATCGGAAACATGATGCGCAGGGCGCGGCCGCCGCCGGCGCGCAGCAGCGCGCGGATCTGGCCGCGCAGCAGCCCGGGCCTGTCGAGGCCGAGCCGGATCGCGCGCCAGCCGAGCGCGGGATTTTCCTCGATCACGGTTTCCATATAGGGCAGCGCCTTGTCGCCGCCAATGTCCAGGGTCCGGAAGGTGACGGGCTTCGGGCCGGCGGCATCCAGCACCGCGCGATACAGCGCGA
>WNGK01002327.1_pt1 | contig 20571 bp, 23 predicted proteins | sample 5400601 | NCBI WGS metagenome assembly WNGK01 (sample SAMN13153376, study PRJNA577476) | soil metagenome | isolation source: 60 cm soil or saprolite under Garry oak tree replicate 1 | place: USA:California | collected 2016-06-15
GCCTCTTTTTTTGGCAAGACCAGAGGCTCATTTGCGTGATTGCAATCATGCGCACGGCAACGCAGGGCGATCTGTCGCCTGCGGAGATGAAATTGCTCCGGCAGCTTTATCCGCAGGTTCTGACCGCGCTTCACCGGCTTGGCTCTCTCGAGCGCGAACACTCGGCGCGGATGGCCTTCGAAGAATTCCTGAACCGGCTGCCAATGCCGACGATCCTTCTGCGATGGAATCTTAAGTCGATTTATCAAAACCGAGCCGCGCGCGACTTCTGTGCAGTGTGGGAAAAAGGACCGGAGGCGGCGCGACTAATGAAAGCGAGTTCGCCGATTCCATCCGAGATTCTCGACCGATGCCGCCTGCTCAAACAACAATGGGCGTCCATGCAACGCCTCAATGCGCCGCAAACAAACGCCCAAGAAGAACAGGTGCACCATCCACGGTCGCCGCATTTGCGAGCGACGCTCCATCTTAAACCGCTCACCTCAGCGGGCGTGGCGCGGCCGCATTTTCTGATCGAGTGCGAGGATTTGCGCCGTCACGCTGCTCGATCTACGGGGCCGGCAGCGAGCGCCCGTTTGCCGCATCTCGTCCGGCTTACGCGCCGCGAACAGGAAATTGCGCGACTTGTCTGCGATGGACGAAGCAACCAGGAGATCGCCGATGCCGCGCACTTGAGCGTGGCGATGGTGAAAAAGCACCTCCACGCGGTTTATCGCAAACTCGAAGTGCCCAGCCGCAGCCGGCTTATTACCCTGATGCGCTGAATCGCGCACCGCGCCAGACTTAACCGCGGATTATACAGCGCGGCTTCGCCGCAATCGAAAACGTTTAGCCCGCGAATGACGCGAATAACGCTAATATGAAGTCAAGGGCGTGGCGGTTTAAGAACCGCCGAGATTCGGATCGTTTGCGCAAAAGCCCTCTTCTTTGATTCGCGTCAATTAGCGCCTGCCTCGCCGTAGCGTGCGTAGGCGGGTGATTCGCGGGCAAATGTTCTTACAATGCAACGAATTTTGCCTATAGCAGCGCAGATAGCGGTGCAGGTGGCGTGGCGCACCGTTTGCAATCAGCAGGGTGACACAACGGGTGACACAAAAACCCCGTCGCGATATCCCATGTTTCGTCTATACTATTCTGATGTCCCACATTGATCCGACATCTGTCGGCCAACAGCCCAAGAGCAGCAAACCCCCCAGCGACGCACCGGAACGGCTCTACCGGCAAACAGCGTCGTCGTCTTGTCAAAAAGAAAATTACCGAACGTAAGGCTCGTGCCTTTCGGCCTTATCCTGCGGCGCCATTCGAGGATGCGCTCGTCCTAGCGCAAGAAATCCAAAAAATTGCCCCCGACGGCAAGGTGCGACGACTCACGCTTCTCAAATCAATCAATAAGTCTCCGACGAGCAGTAGCACACAGATGCTAATCACAAACTCGGGCAAGTATAAGATCACAAGAGGCAGCTACCGGGCCGAATGGCTCGAAATCACCCCGGAGGGTCTGCTCGCAGTGCGCGCTGAAACGCCACCCCGTGACCGCTTGACAGCAAGATTTAACCTTGCCATTGCTGGTATCACACCGTTCAAAACCCTCTACGACGAATACAGCCGTAAAAAACTACCTGCTCACCAGGTTATCAAAGATTTTTTGGAGACCGCAGTTAACGGCGTGGACAACTTAGATGAATGTATAGACCTATTCATTGTTAATGCGAAATTTCTTGGCCTGCTTCAGACAATCGCCGGCTCGGAGACGGTTTTACCGATAGAGCAAGTTGTCGAGGAACTGCAGCCGAGCACTCAATTGTTAACGTCCGGCACCACTGCTCCCATCATTCCTTCTCGAGATGGTCAACCATCTGGGCGGCCTCAAGAAGATTGGTCGAACGTCTGTTTTTACATTTCTCCCATCGGCGACGAAGGCAGCGAAGAACGCCAACACTCTGATCTTTTTCTCAATCATCTAGTCGAACCAGCCCTCCGCGAGTTTGGATTAAAGGTTATTCGTGCTGATAAAATCGGTGAGTCAGGAATGATTACTGGACAGATATTAGAACACCTTTTCAGAGCACGCTTAACGATCGTAGATCTTTCCTTTGGGAATCCGAATGTTTTTTACGAGCTCTGCCTACGACACGCTGCCAAACTTCCCATCGTCCAAATCATAAGGAAACAAGACAAGATCCCGTTCGATGTCGATCAAGTCAGGACGATTTCGATCGACACATCCGGAATATATTCGCTTGTTCCGCAGCTAGAGACTTATCGCTCGGAAATAGCCACTCACGTCAGACAGGCGCTCGCGAATCCAGAGGCCGTTTCAAACCCGCTAACAGTATTTTGTCCAGCATTTAAAGTTTCTCTTCCAGAGCCGGCTTGATTTACCCGTACAAACACATTCGCTGGGCGGCCACGACACCTTTTTGGCATTGCCTAAAGAAGGTGTAAAAAAATCTACGCGGGAACAGTCTTCCTCCGTTCGATTTCTATCCCCGGCGAGAATCGAACCCGCATTATAGGACTACCGCTGGAAAAGCACACGATCTAGGCCGCCTAGAGCGCATCATCAAGTTTGTTAAAGATTACAACGCGGAGATTGTTGCGATTAGTACCGGCGTTATGGCATTGTTCACGGTCGCCTTATTTGCGGCCACTTTCGGTTTGTGGTTCGGCGGGCAGAGACATCCGAGCGCGAATTGCGAGCCTATGTATCCGTAACGCCGGTCTTGGTTCTAAATTTTGGAATGGCGGGAAGTTTTGTGGGTGTCGACTGCCGGATTGAAAATCACGGGCAAACACCCGCCTTCGATGTTAACCATGTTTTCCAAATAGAAATACTCCAAGGATTTGATCCTGAGTTGCCCCCCCAATCATCGAAGTGACTCTGAATACTGTCATCTTTCCGCATAGTTTCTTGTCCACGCAATTTTTCATTCATCGATCTTTTTCCGAAGACGAAATACGCGACGTTCTACAACGAAGGGGTCGCATGCATTTCTGGGGCAGAACAACTTATCGAGACGCTTTTAGGAGATCCCGACATACTCGATTCGCTGCATCGGTAGGCGGCAAAGACCTTGCAGAGAGTGCTCGTGCACTCCGTCAAGGTAGGAGCGGCGTCGAGTTCAGATGGGCGAATGCGCCAAGGCACAATGACGCGACCTAGTAACGAAATCGATTCTATGCACGTTTACGAAATCAGACCGCGCAAAGATAGACGTGGCATCGATCTGATTTCCGATGTGCTGCCATTCGGTCGGCTGTGGTACTGGAATTAAGCTCGAATGTAGGTATCTCGCTTATAGCGATGAACGGATGTCATGACGTTGCTCAGGCAAATTCATTCACCCGAAGTGCTGTGCTTCTTACGATGGGTTATGAAGGTACTCACTTGGCGACCGGTTCAGGCGTAATTGCCCGCGACTCTTCCTCTCAGCTCTATCTCATCACAGCATGGCATAATCTCTCCGGTAGGCGACCAGGAGTAGAAACTCCCATCAGCGATACAGGCGGTGTCCCTAACCAACTTCATGTGGAAGGGAGTGGTGTGGACTTCTCCGTGAATCTCTACGCAGAAGGCAATGACCCCAATGTGCACGCTCCGTTATATGCGACCCACCAAAGCGGATCGCGAATCGACGTGACTGTATTTCCAGTTCGGCCCGGCACCCGCGTCAGTCATCCGCTCGACCGCAGCTTTTTGATGCCCAGGTACAATTCCGAGTTATCGCTGTACGTAGGACAAACGTGCTACATCCTCGGATTTCCAGAAGGTTTGATTCATCGCCCCCTGGAACACGGGGCATTCCCGATCTGGAAAACCGGCAATATTGCCAGTGAACCGCTATTTGATTTTGACGGGCAGCCGAAGCTGCTAATTGATGCAACTACCCGAAGGGGAATGTCTGGCGCGATGGTCGTTGTATCAGAGCGAGGTCGGAATCGCTTCGTGGGGATCTATTCGGGACGATACAGACAGGCCGTTGCAGGAACCGGTCCTGAGCAGAACCCGAACTTCACCGCAGAACTTGGCTGGGTCTTTCGATCCGAAGTTGTTAGCGAACTAATCCGGGGACTCCGGAGTCTTCCGGCTGGCGGGGCGTAAAGTTTGCTAGCACTACAGCCGATCACATGATGCCGTGACTCGCGTTTACGATGCCGCGGGCAACGTGATCGAGACGCACGAACACGCGGGCGAGTTCAAAGAGTGGTAGCGCGCTAAAAATGTTTGCGATTATCGAGTCAGTTGGTTATCCTAAACCGGGACGGTGGCTACGAAATATTGGCCATGGATGCACAAAACAAAGATGTCAGCGCCTATGTGATCCAGTCGGTCTGGCGCCGAATGAAGAAGGGACACATCGAAGTTCGTGACTTGCAGCCAAGAAAAGACGTCAAAGGTGGTGGCAGTATCCCGCGCAATTCCAAACCCATCACAGGCGGCCCTGGCGGCACGGGCGCTACAGGCAGCCACTAATCGGGTTTTATTTAGTTGAAGCAGTAGAAAAGACGAAAGGTAATAGTTATGAAAACAAAAGCACTTCAGAAAATATTCGTTAGTCTCACGGCCGGATTCGGGGCACTCTTACCGACGGCACCCAATATGCTTCCCCGTAGGCATATTCGCCGGTCCGGATTCACGCTGATCGAACTCCTCGTGGTGATCGCCATTATCGCCATACTGATTGGCCTTCTGCTGCCGGCCGTTCAATCGGTGCGGGAGTCAGCACAGAGAGCCGCACAGTTCCAAAGTCTTGCGCCTGTTGCGAACCAGGTACTTGATACGGTTAACTTGGAGGGCCCTCTGCAAAACGCTCTTAACGACGCCAATGAGATTTTCTCTAATCTTCACGGGCCACCGAATCCCGACCAGATAGCCGAAATCCAAAATGTCATTCTGCCGGCTGTGCAACGCGGTGAAGCCGATCTGCAGGGCGAATTTCTGGCGCTTCCGAATCCAGCGGAGTTGCATAACCCCGGGGAACTGGCGGCGTACCTGGATTTGAAGCACGATCTCGTAGACGTCACTACTAAGTTTCAACGCCTGGAGGTTCAGTTGAACCACTTGCTCGACATAGTGGCGCATTAATGCGTTTTGATTGGCCGGACGACCGCAGGGCAGCTGGAATGGCGCTTGCGGTGGAAATGCGAGTTTTCTACGCCGCAACAGCTGGACGCTTATGAAGCCCCCGCCCACAAAGGTAAACGTGGCGTCGATCTAATCTCTGAAGCTCTGCCATTCGGTCGGCTGTGGTATGGCGAGCCAAACGCAGCCAGCAATGCAGTCGATTACGCAAAGTTTCGCAGCCGGTCACTTATCATTTTAGCTCGACAAATCTTCGCGGCGCTCGTATCAGGTGCACCTGATCACATCAGCTGCGTCTGCCGAAGCGAATAGCTTGTTGGAAGATGTCTTGCTGGAAGGGCACTTCTCGGTTTCGCGCCGGACTGGATCGCAGCCAACAATCCAATCTGAACAAAAAATGACAACAAAACAACCTGCAGCTTTGTTCGAAAGAAAATCAATTGGCGACTCGCTTAGCAAACGTGATTTCCTTGTCGTCCGGCAAGGATCTGCACGCTCTCTGCTCTCGGCTTTCTTTCTTTTGATCGCGTGTTCAGCATTCGCACAATCTAATAGCCAACCAGGCACAACGAAATTCGATGGCCAGTCATGGTGGAACTACGTGAAGGTTCTTGCTGATGACAACATGGAAGGTCGTAACACCGGGAGCGAAGGCTTGAAGCGGGCCGAAGCTTTTATAGTCGACCAACTTAAGGCCGACGGGTTACAGCCTGCTGGCACGAATGGCTATTACCAACCGGTAAAGCTCATCGCCCGCCGGACCTTGGAAAACGATTCTAGCCTAGCACTTTTCCATGATGGTAAGTCGGAGCCGTTGTCTTTCGGGACGGATGCGTACTTCAGTAATCGGTTCTCTCAAGCGCCAAAGGTAGATGCGCAGTTAGTATTTGTTGGTTGGGGACTTGATATTCCGGAAAAGGGATACAGCGATCTGCAAGGCGCGGATCTTAAGGGGAAGGTCGCCGTATTGCTCCTTGGTGGTTCTCCTTCAGAAATTCCCGGGCCGCTTTCCGCGCATTACAATGATATCAGGCAGCGGTGGGCGGCTTTGAAGAAAGCAGGCGCAATCGGGATAATTGCAATCCCCAATCCCCACAGCATGGATATCCCATGGGAGCGGCTCAAGGTGCTCAGAACCCAGGTCGGAATGGCGCCAGCAGACGAAACTCTCGACGACACTGCTGGAATAAAGTTAGGTGTCGCGTTCAATCCTGCTAGCGCGGACAAGTTATTCGCCGGGTCTGGCCATACGTTCCAAGAAATATCGGACTTCGCGAAAGCCCGCAAACCTCTTCCACGTTTTCCACTCAAAGTTGAAATTCGCGCTCGCGTCAAGATGGATGTGCAGCACTTGGAATCATCTAACATCGTGGCGAAGCTTGACGGCAACGATCCAAAACTAAAGCAAGATTGTATCGTCGTGAGCGCCCATATCGATCATCTCGGTATTGGCGAACCAATCAATGGCGATAGGATTTACAATGGTGCGATGGACAATGGCTCCGGGTCAGCCATGCTCCTTGATTTTGCACGCTTCTTCAAAGAGAATCGTCCAACGTTTAAGCGTTCTGTCATCCTTTTGTGGATAACCGGCGAAGAGAAAGGACTTCTCGGCTCACGCTACTTCGCGGAATACCCCACTGTGCCGGCTAGTTCGATCGTAGCCAACATAAACACGGACATGTTCCTTCCGATCATCCCGCTACAAGTAGTGACGGTCTACGGCATTAGCGAATCTGATCTAGGTGAATGGGCCGCTAAAGTGGCGAAACAGCACGGCATCGAAGCTCAGGACGATCCCAAGCCCCAGCGGAATAGTTTCATCCGCAGCGACCAATACAGCTTTATCCGCAAGGGTGTGCCAGCGGTGGCGATGGCTGTCGGCTGTAAGCTTGATACACCACAGCAGAAAGCGATTGATGAGTGGTTGCACAATCGTTATCACGCGCCGTCAGACGACACGCAGCAGCCTGTCAACTTGGAAACAGCCGGTAAGTTCGAGGGGCTTGTTTGGGACCTACTCGCCTTTACTGCTAATGGCGAGAAGACTCCTGAGTGGAAGCCAGATAGCTTCTTCAAGCGCTTCGCTCAGCATTAGTGCACATAGGCTTTGAATCAGATCAGAAAGGCTCCAGCTTGCACGTTGAGGACTGATGCTGGCGGTCGCTTGTGGTACGACGGGCCGAATGCGGTCAGCAACGCAATCAACTACGCAAACTTTTACAGCCGGTCACATCGCGCTGTGACTCAAATCGAAAAGCTCAACGCTTTGCCACTAAGAACCCAAAGGAGTACGACCTATTTCTGGAAGGCGAATACGCACTTGACTGGGCGTGGAAGTCGGGCGGATTTCCACTAATCGTATTTTCTTTCCCGAATGGGTGATCTGATGAGCAGCGGTGATTTTTTGAAAAAATAAAAGCAAGTAGATAAAGACGCGACCATGCCAGCTCAAATCCAATACCAGGCTGACGACATTTTTGTGCTACGCATCAGCGGCATTTTGAAACGATCCGAATTTGGCGCAGAGCAAAGCGCACTCGCCCGTAATATCGACATCGGATCGAAACCTCGCTTGCTTGTAATTCTTGAAGGCTTCGAAGGCTGGGAGCCCGGCGCGGATTGGAATGATCTCGATTTATCTTCTCGGATGCCGACAAGATTTCCAAGATCGCCATCGTCGCCGAGCCCCGTTGGGAAACTCCTGCGCTCTCTTTTGCCGGAGCATGGGTCCGCCGCGCACCAGTCAAGTTTTTTCCGCCTAACGACTTCGAGCAGGCGCGAAGCTGGTTGGCGGAATAGGGCCTCTCGACATCGTTCGCAATCAATGGCTGAGACGCAGCCCCAACTCCAACCGGCTTTGCTTGAGATTGTCGGCGATTATTTCCCAGTTCTTCATTCGATGCCTTGCGGCATCACCGGGTACATCTACGGCTGACCGTCGCTTGCTCTATCTGTCAACATTTGCAAACGGATCGTAATAAAGTTGACCGTATCGCGGCGGCACGATGTTGTTTGAGTCTAGGCCGCGCCGGGCTGCTACCTGTTTCGCTCCATCGTATGTTTTCAAGTTTGACGCGTACCGGGCTGCCTTCTCTTGCGGCGTCTGCGCTTCTTCCATAGCTGCGGCATGTAACTGAAGATGTTTGTCTCTCATTTCGACTGTCAACCCATCGACGCCGCCCACGCCGACGATGTGTGGCCCGTTTGCGGTGTTTTGCCGAGAAACTCCTTCCGCTGGCTGCGCTGGCCGCGAAACTTCAAGTGCCTTCCGCTTTTCTGCTTCGACCTTCTGCTTTTCCACTTCAGCCCGCTTATTAGATTCTTGAATCTCTTGATTTGTCCGCTGAATGGCCGCCGCCAGCTCAGCGGCGTATGCAACCGCTTTTTGTGGATCACAACAGTTAAACCGTTGTTGATCTGCTTTGTTTATTTCCTCGCACGGAATCTTTGAGATTCCGCCGGAGAACTTGATCGTGATTCCGTCGGGTTCGACGCGAATCACGCTGGCATTCTTGTATTGTTTCCCGTTAATGGTTTGGAAGTTTTGCGCCAGCGCGAGCGATGCAGATAGCGCCGCCAAGATTGCAATGATCGTGTTTCTGGGGTTCATGCGTGAATTCTGTCTTATTGCTCTCCACACGGCAACGACAAAATGCTGGCGCAAAGAGCGGCGCATTGCTTCGTCAAACTTGGAGTCGGGGAAGTTTTCAATTATGTTTCGTCGCTTTGAGACGGGTAATCACGGACGGCAACCTCTGGGCGAAGATGGCATGCGACGATTGAATAAAGAAGAATGGGCAAAGCTCAAACGTGCCTTTGTTTTCGGTCGCTCCCTCGGCGCAATAAGCGAGGCGACAGGAGTCTCACGAGGAACGCTCTCAGCCTATAGCTACCGTCACAGGTGGTCGCGCATCTCCGGCACAGAGATATTGAGAAAACAACTCGAAAGGAAAAATGAAAATGATGACTAATGATAATCAAAAACACAAAACCGTAGGACGGCCTTTTTCCCCAGGCGACGAACGCATCAATAGATCGGGTAGGCCGAAAACTTTCGAGGAGTTGCGGCGCACGGCAGATATGATCGCGTCCGAGCTGGTCCCCGGGCCTAACGGCGAAATGATTTCGAGGGGCGAGCTGTTGTTGCGCTCCTGGATAAAGTCCAAAAATCCGATTCTGCAACGGAGTTTTCTCGAGTACTGGGTCGGCAAGCCCGCGGATCGACTTGAACTGGACGCGCTCGAACCGCCAAAGAAAATTCGATTAGTCTTGCGCTACGCGCATGAAGATCCTGATTCTCCTGACTACAGGCCGCCGGGGGCAAGTGCGAAAGATAATTGGCTTAAAAGGCATGAAGAGCCGGCGACGGTTGTGCCGTCATTGCCGCTGCCAGCGCAGGGCGATGGCGATGGTGGCCCTCCCCGCCTGAAAGGTCCCACAGAAGCCCAGCATGACGGACACTGAATTTGAGAAACTGGACGCGCAGGCGCAGCGTTATCTCTAGCGCGTTCCTCCAGCCGCGTTGTTAAAAAAAGAGCGCGAACGTCTTTGTCATCCGACCGCCCACGCTCCCTCAAGAGCGTCATTGTCGTCCGACCGCCCGCGCTCCCTCTTATTGGAAACAACTCAAAGAATCGGACCGTTTCTTGGTGCCTGCCAGGTAACTTAGGTTGCCTTTTTGATTTCCTGATTCGTTCATCCCGACCAGATAGGTCGAGGCGATCTAGGGAAGTTCAACGCATTCCTCAGCCGTGTTGCTTAAAAAAAGAGCGCGGGTGTTCGTCATCCGCCCGCGCTCCCTACTATATGAAACAACTTCTAAACCACTGGGCTATCCTCACCCGAGGCAGCCCATGGTCGGATTTTTACTCGCAAAGCAAGCGAACGGTCAAGCATGAAAATCCCAAGAAGTTCAGACTTTTGAAAACGATCTGCGGCGGTTGCAATCGGCACCAGCGCGGCCTATTGCTGTTCTGACTTTAGGCTTCGGTCTGGGCGTTTCCAACATCTGAAAACGTCCCCGGCGGGAATCGAACCCACATCTAAGGTTTAGGAAACCTCCGTTCTATCCGTTGAACTACGGGGACAAGGATCTGGAAAGAATAAACGGATTGAATGGAGATGGGCAAGGTGCCCTTCCGGTCCGCACTAGATCCGTTCAAACGCGGCGCGGAAGCTGTCTGGAATAAAACGCGCGCTACCCAGCCTGCGCTAGCGTCGATTGGGGCCGACTTGGGGCGTTAGCGGGGCTTGAGTGTGGACTGTTTGTTGGGTCCCTGTCGTTGTGCCCGAATGCGGACTACTGGCAGCGCAACTACAAAGCAGTCCGGCTAGCACTAAACCGAGCAGCACATGCATTTTCATCGTGTTAGCGACCCGTCGAGGGTCGCAAAAATCTGGCCAACCTGTCAAGGCAATCGCCCGCAAGCGCTTTCCGTCGTCGCGATGCGCGTCTGCGATCCCCAAACTCCACCCGCTTTCTTGAGATTGTCGGCGATTATTTCCCAATAGTTCACGTGCCTCTAAACGCGATGAACGCATTTGGAATCACGGAAAAACCGAGTTACAGGAAATTGATTTAACCGGTGATCGCTGCCGTGACGGGTCCCATCTTGACTTTTGCACCGCCCGCTTTTTTCGGCGCATACAGCAAAAATTGGCCGCTGCCAAGATCAATGGTTCGGGACCCTTCGCCCACGCTAAAGATAGTCTTCTCGCCAAGGCGTGTGATCGTTTGATCCTTGAAAGTCAGCTCACTGCGGGACTGGCCACCCGTCTGTACCGCCGTGCCCTGGCGAACATCCTCGTTCACCGCAGCCGGACGCGGTGACGCGTTCGATGGAAGCACTCGAACGTCTTGGATGACTTGAGTCACCCTGGCTTGTTTTAGCTCGTCCGCGCTGACCTCGTTTGGGAACCCGCTTGCAAGCGCTAACGCAAGCGACGCGATCGTTAAAATGAACCGGGATTGGATATGCATCGTCCCCTTGTACTCGGGATTCGCGCCAAGTCTACCCAAAGCCAAAGGATATGGTAATCCGCGGCGTGGATCTGATTTCCGATGTGCTGCCGTTCACGCGACCGGAGTTAGCTACTGAGTCCTACGGCGTAAGGAAAATTTTGCCGGTGTAAGGATCTTCTACTGCGGTTCCTGGCGGAAAACCGGTGACATCGACGTACCTGCTATCTGACGCGAACGGACTGGTAACCAAGCCTGGTTTACCGGCCACCGGAGTTCCATACGGCAGGTCGGTTTTTTGCGGGTTCGCGCCCGAGGCTGCCTTCGCCCACCGGACATCCTGCTGACCCTGAGGTGCAGGGACCGGGCTGCTCGAAGCGTGACCATTTGAAGCATCGCTTGGTGGAGTCTCATTATGCTTATGACTGCTCCGAGTGCTCCGGTGCGGTCGCGGTTTCTCATCTGGGTGGGCAATTGCGCCACGTATCGCCCTAAAAAAATCCCGGAAGGGACCCGCTTTCGCTACATTAGTCCCGGTCATGAGCGTGCCGATGCATAACCAAACCACGACTGCGCGAAGCGATCGTTTCACTAGGACTTTTTCGTATCTGCCGTTGCGTGTGCGCGTCTTTGTTTGCGAAAGACTTTTGATTTTTCTTCCGGCCACCCGGCGAACTGATTTAGCTCTTATCGATGACGAAAAGCCAAGTGGAGGCTACAGAAGGAAGTCGCAGACCACGGCGGTTTCGTTATTTGGTCGACATCATCGTGCTTGTGGCGGTGACGTTTCTTCTCGACGCTGCTCTCGGTGCTCTCATTCCTGCGCCGATTAATTGGGAGAGCGGATTTGTGTTCGACGCTATTGGCAAAATGCTACTGGTCGGAGTGGCCTGGGGATTGATCCGGTTGCGTGGCGAGAGATTGGCCGACATCGGGTTGAAGCAACCGGCGAGTTGGATGCGTACGTTCATGATTGGCATTGGATTCGCTGCGATTGTTTTCATCGTGATTTATTTTTCAGAAAAGGCGGGGTTTCGCCGTGATCTGAGCAAATTCAAGGATGTGCAGGGAAATCTCGAGCTTACGCTTTTCGGCGTTTTCTATGCATTAATTGGGGCGGGCTTTTACGAGGAATTCATGTTTCGCGGATTCCTTATGCAGCGCCTGGCCATGTTGTTCGGGGCAAGCCGCGTCGCGTGGATCGTCGCATGTGTTGTGCAAGGCGCGCTTTTCGGGGCAGCGCATGCTTACCAGAATCCTCTCGGGATCGCGATCACCGGCACCCTGGGCATTTTGATGGGGCTGCTGGTTCTCGCGTCAGGCCGCAATCTTTGGCCGGTGATCATTGGACACGGGCTCTTCGACGCGAGTCGTTTCGTTTTGTTCTATTTTCAAGGCCCGCCGACTGGCTGAGTTGTTCGATCCAACCGTACGCCTACCCAGCCTGGGTCACCGCCCCCGGCTACAGGTGTTCCACAATATTGTCAGCGATTCAGCAGGCGCGGATCGAAGTCATAATCAATCGGCGACGCGATCCGGATTTGCTTGAAACCTGTATGCTCAGGATTGAGGAGAAAATTTGTATCAGCGGGGCTAAGAGCGCTCGGCAACGCCAGGATGGCGGACCGCTGTTCGCGCACCCAACGGTTGCCGATCTCCATTGCCACCGATGAGGGCGGGGACCGTCTCCAGTCTGCAGGCAGTTTTGTCACTGGAAAAATTTCAGTGAGACGATCCGGCCATTCCAAGTGGAACGCCTTGTATTCCTCATCAAGGATGAAGGGCACCCGGTTGGCAAAGACCTCCAGCGCAGCGGTGGATTGATGTTCGCTGACATAGACCACACGCACGCCCGGTGAATTCCAACGGCCACCATATCGCCACGGACCTTCTCCCGTGAACGCCAACTGCGCGCGGCTTGCGCGCACAATCCGCCAAGCCGAGCCCATCGCGTTTAGGAATAGACGCCGTAATCGATTCGACCCAGCAAATTGTCCACTTCTCGCGCGCCAACCTCCGTTTCCGCATAATCGAGCGGGATGGCGCCGCCAAGACCGCGCTGTGGAAACTTCAACCAGACCCGCGCCTTTTCGACGTCGCCAAAAACGTTCGTGGCATGCTCGAGCAGTCGCAAAAGGCGCATCACCTTGTCCGACTCATCGGGCGACAATCGCCCAGCGGCTTTACGGCGCTGCAAAGTGGACCTTGAGATCGAAAGTTTTGCTGCCAACTGCTCGAACGGCAGGTCGATCGTGCTTTGCAGAGTCTCCAGCTCAGTGAAACGCAGTCCCTTCTGAATTTGACGAATCAGGTCTGTGGGATGCTTTCCTTTCGCAGTATGCGTCTTCTGTTCGAGTGTCGCGGTCTTCATAGTGGCCTCTTGTTCAATTGACACAATGTAATGTATCAATTGAACCGCGTCAAACCCGTTCCGCTTAGGAAAATGGTTCCGTCAACCCGAGCAGCGGGCAATGAGATCGATGAGGCGACAGTATGTTAAAAGATCACGCCGAAGATGCCATGCTCCTCGTCGACAATGCCGGCGGTGAAATAGACTCCGCCATCGTCTAGGAAGAGACCCCACAGACCGTCAAACTGGAGTGGGATATTGAAAATGTCTTTCGGTCTGCCGATAAAGCTGCCGTTGCCTGGATCATAAACATTAATGCGGCCATCGCCGAAATTGCCCACCCAGAGCTGTCCATTCGCAATCTCAAGTCCCCACGGCGCATTGAGATTTCCGCCAGAGACCAGGCGCCGAAGCAGCTGGCCATGCGTGTTGAAGACGTCTACGAAACCACAGCCGGGACAGGCGACATCGTCATGTCTGGCGGCGTCTTGTTTTGCGTAGGTCACTACCACGTTGCCGTTGAAATTGCGAATCCCGAACGGCGCGTACCCACCTGGAATATTCGGATCAGTGAAAGGGAATCCTGTCGTCTGGCGCACAAAGTTTCCGTTGTACGTCTCAACCTGGCCGGCGTGAAAGTTGGTCACATAAAGAAAATTGTTGTTATTGGCCACGCCCATTGCCACGCCTTTGTAGACCGCACCGGTAGCACCGTTATCCACGGCTCTGAATGCATGCGTGTTATTGAGATTTGGATTCCAACCAGAGATCATTCCATCTTCACTGACGAAGATGAGCTTAGCGGAAAGCGTGTTTGTGCCGTTGGTAATGCGAAACGCAGACGTGCTGTTCCAGACGATACCGGTCGGGTTTGCGCCTTCGGTGTTAGACGCGCTCGGCGGAATCGTGATGACCCGTGGACTCCCGAAACTCGGCGCCGGAGTGCCATCCTCAAAGTACTCGGTTGCGACTCCAGCTCCATTGTCAGCGACGAATATTGTCTCCCAACCCGAATGGGCCATGCCCCATGGGTTTACTAGGTGCGAATCGGCTATTTCGCCAACGCCGTGCACGTCCGATTCGAGGTTTTCCCAATCGAAGCCACTCGCCCGAGAGAGGCTGGCGGTAATGAATAACACCGCCGAGGTGAGTACAATAGTCTTCAATAAGTTATTGATGGTCTTCATAAGTATTCTCCTTCTGCCAGTTGTGTAACGCGGCATAGAAGCCGGCTGGTCGCGCTGCGCTGCAAGAAAACCAACGAGATAGATGCCCAAATCGCCGCAGTCACCGCAGATGAAACTCCGCCAATCTCCGCAAGTTGCGGATGAACGTTCTCCCTCGAGCGTGCGGTAGAACTTGGTGCAGAAACAGTCGGGGCGTCAGGCCGCGATCTGGCCCAGAACAGCGCGCAACTCGTGGAAGTCCACCGGTTTCGTAAGGTAGAAGTCGAACCCCGCCTGCTGACTGCGCTTGATATCAGCTGTTGTGCTGAAGCCGGTCAGCGCCACTGCTTTGACAGGCCGTTTTCGCTTGGCCTGGGCAACGACGTCGTAGCCGTTTCCGTCGGGAAGAGCGATATCACACAAGACGACATCGAACTCTTTCGAGTCAATGGTGTTCAGCGCACTTTGAGCAGTGTCGGCCAGAGAAATTTCGTGGCCAAAATGACTGAGAAGACGCGACAACGCTTGCAGTGTGTCGTTGTGATCTTCGACCACCAGAATACGCAGCCTCTTGCCCGAATTATACGAAGCCCTTGTTCGCTCGTCGCTCATTCTGCCCCCGTTCCGCGAAGCCTATAACCCGATTTCGTCCCGCGTCCAAACGCAAATTGAGCGACCCAAAGCAAAATGTCACAGTTGAAAAAATGCTCGCAGCCGATTCAAGAAGGTCGCGCTGTATTGGCGTTGCTTTAATGCATGTTCGTCGGTGCGTGTAGCTTCTTTCAGGATCCCTTCGGTTTCCATTTTTCGCTGGGCAAGCAGCTCGCTCAATTGAACGAGGCAGTCTGGTGCGCCGCGCAGCACATCGGCCATCACCGGTTTGCCGATTTCCATCACGTAACAATCGCCGTCGGCGCGCACAGTTGCGCTACGCGGCTCGCCGGTGAGCAGCGACATTTCGCCAAAGCAATCGCCCGCGCCCAGAGTCGCCACTTGAATTGTCGAACCATTTTTTGACACGGAAACGTTGGCTGCGCCGCGCAATAGCACGAACATCGAATCACCCGCAGCGCCTTCCTGGATCACCGGTTCACCGCGACCGAAATAGTTCAGGCGCGCTTGAGTAACTAGCTGATTGAGCTGTTCATCCGAGAGGCAGCTGAAAAGCGCTTCTTCGCGCAGGATGGACAAAGCCTCGGTCTGGTCTTCCTGTACCGGTCGCGCTGCTTTGCGCTCAACGCGCAACGTGCGAATCGGGAAAGGAATGGTGATGCCCTGGCGCTTGAGTTCGTACCAGACATTCGTGCGAACGGCGTCGTTGATCTCGTTAATTCTGGAGTGATTTCCCATGTAGTACTTGATTTCGTACAGCGCGGCAGACTCGGCAAAATCGACGAGGAAAACTTTTACTTTCGGTTCTGCCAGCACGCCATTTGCAGTGGAGGCCGCTCGGAATAGCGCGTCCTTTACCCGATTCGGTGGGTTTTTGTATTCGACTCCGACGCGAATCCGCATTGCGTGGATTTCCGTCGGGTAGTGGAGATTGACGATCTCATGGCTCACCATCTCGTTGTTGGGGATATCGAGATAAATATTGTCGTTCGTGCGCAAGCGTGTTGAACGCCAGTTAATCTCCATCACTTCGGCAAAGCGCTCGCCGACCTGTAACCAGTCCCCGACCTTGTAGGGCTTGTTAATTTGAATCGAAACGCCCCCGATGATCCCAGCAAAGAGATTCTGTCCAGCGAAGCCGACGATGATTGCGACGACACCAGAGCCCGCAAGCAGTCCCTTCAGTTGTGTTTCAGCATGGTAGCCGTAGCTCAGGACAAACAGGAGTACGATCAAAAAAACGATGCCGCCGACGACCTCACGCAGAAAATGCGGAATCGGTGTCTGCCGTTTTTTCTCGAAATAGAAGTCCCAAACGAAGCGATTTATCAGCGCAACAACGAGCGCCGTGCTCAACAAGATCGCTGCCGCACCGACATGATGCCGCCACGGAGCATGGACTCCGTAAACCACAATGGCGGCGTAAAAGGCGAGTATCAAACAGAAGAGCCGAAACAGCAGCCCGAGGCTCACACCAGCGCGACGTTTTAAAAACCGGCCAATGCCCAGGGCGATAAAAAACGTCCCGATAAAGGCGATCACTGTGATCGCGTCTCGCTCTGCTTCAGGAAGTGCGCTGAACATCAGGTGCGAAATATATCAGAAGGCAGTTCGCTTGCCACGCCGAAGCTTGGCGAAGGCGGAACCCACTGCGAACAAGGCAGCTAACACCACGCCCGCATCGCTGCGCGAAGCTGCTGCGGGCAGGGCGGCTGCCACCACACTTGTCACTTCGTTGGCGCGACAATCAACCATGCCCATCCCGCAAGGAAACAAAGACCACCAAAGGGGGTAACAAACCCAAGCCAGCGCAGATTTGTCAGCGCCATCAAGTATAGACTCCCGCTAAAAAGGAAGATCCCGCCAAAGAGCAGCCACCACGCACCGCGATTAACGCTTCCGTGAAGCGCGAGAACGAGCAGCACGATCGCGTGAATGAAATGATAGAGCACGGCCTTGTTCCACACATCCAACATGCCACGCGTTTCTAGTGTCGATCGCAGGCCATGAGCCCCAAACGCTCCCAGCACCACCGCCAGGAAACAAAGCCCAGCTGCGATGCGGAATAGCAAAACGGACATCTTGCTATTTCCAGCGATCTCGACGTATCTCCAACTGCTTTTTGAGATCGATCAAGGCTGCTTGTCGGCTGTGTCGAATCGTTTTCACATAGAAAATCGTTCCAGCCGCTCCGAGAGCCGCTGCTCCGAGAAAATTCAGCGCTGGTCCGAGTTTCCACAGATACGCGCCGAGAATTGCGCCGGTGCTGACTATCAAATCGCGAACAAGATAGTACGTGCCAACTATCTGGCCGCGTCGGTCAGAGTCGCTATATCCGATGATGAGCGCCTTGCGCGACGGATCTCCAAATTCCTTTAAGCCGCGAATTACGAATGCGACCATGAGCGCCGAAAAACTTCGCGACATCAGCAAACTGATTGGGAAAAGGGTGAACATGATGAAGGTCACGACGACGAACGGCTCGCGGCCATGTCGATCCGCGTAATGCGAAGCGGGAATGATGCATATCGTGGCAGCGAGCATTTCTATCGCGATTAGGATGCCCACCTGTCGCGCGCTGACGCCGATATAATCCATCGCAAAAATTACCACCCACGCATAGGGAACTCGTTCGCAAAAACGGATCAAAATGTCACTTAAGAGCAAACGCCTCATCGGCGAATTGAACTCACGCAAGCTTCGCCAAAAATTCCAATGCTTCGGCTGCGGGGCGGTCGCCGCGGCGACTCGCGCCAGGTCATTGGATTCTTCGCGCAACTGTCGTTGCACTAGAATTGTCAGCGCGGAGAGCAGGATCGAGATGATTAGCGCGATGCGCACGCCGGGGATGATTCCAAATCGATCGATCAGCATTCCGCCGAAAATTGGGGCAACCATGATCGGCAACCGCTTGATAACCGATTGAACGCCTACACCCATGGAGTGGCGATTTGCTTCGAGCGCAGCTCCGACGAGCGAAAACGTCGCGGGCAAGGAAAAACAACTCCATGAAAGAAAGAAAAACATTCCAGCGATCACGGCGGCCCAATGCGGAACAACCAGGACGAGCGCGTAACCGATAATTGAGACCAAATTGAAAATGATGAAGGCCCGGCGATGTCCCCAGTGGTCCGCAACTACTCCGCCGGGATAGGCGTAGATCGCACCGATCAAAGTGCGCAGCGCGTCGTAAAGGCCGATAACAAAGACGGTCGCACCGACCGCTTGCAGGTACTTCGGCACAAAACGCATCCAAAGTTCTTCGCCTGCGCCGATGACGAAGATCGCTATGAGCAGAATGACGAGATTGCGTTTGAGCCCGAAGAAATCAGCCAGCCTGCTTCGGCGACTCAACCGCGGCTGACCCGGCGTTTGCATTCTGAATAAAGTGCGTCGTAAACAATGAATTCGCGTTCAAGAATTTCGTGGTCGCTTAGTCCGAGGGCGCCGAAACCGCTGGCAATCCAGCGCAGGCCTTCTCCTCCTGGATGCGGATCGGCGGGACGCGAATCAGCCGCGCGCACAATCTCGCCTAGTAAAACCAACGCTGGATCGGTGAGTTTATATTTTTTCAAGATCGAATTGAAGGAAACATCTTCGCCGTGATGCCCGAGCTCGCAATTGGGCACGTCGAATACGATTCCGTCACCGACCTTTGTCCAGTCAGTATCGTGTGACAGGAAGACAAACTCCGCGTCCCGATCGATAAATTTTTTGATGAGCCATGGGCAGGCAACTCGATCCACTTTAATTTTCTCGCGGGTGATCCATTTCATAAGCTAGCTTTTGTGCATGGCCGCTTGGTTCTGGTATGCGGTGGTAGCTGCCGTACTTTACGGCGCGCATCAAATCTTTACCCGGCTTGCCGCCGAGCGCATTGGAGAAGGGCTCGGCGGTTTTGTTGTCGAAGCCAGTGCTGCATTGTCGATTTTGCTTTATCTGGCAATTCTTTGGTTTGGCGGACGATGGAATCAAAGATTTAGCGCGGCTGGATTTAATTATTCACTTCTCACAGGAGTCTGCGTCGGAGCAGGTACAATTGCATTCTTTCTTCTTTTCCAGCGCGGCGGTCCGCTGTCGGCTGTTCCGGCCATTTTAGCAGGCGGCGCGGCCATCATGGCGATCGCGGGCATCTTGTTTTTCCGCGAAGCACCGTCGTGGCAAAGGATCATCGGCGTTGCGTTCGCCATCATCGGCTTGTTTTTGCTGCGCAAATAGACATCCGTTCCGTCTTTTCGTAAGCAACTGCAATACTTCAATCATGGACAATCGATTTTCAGATAATCCGGCTGTTTTGAACAAGATGAACGAAGAGACATCCGAGCTCGTTGCCAAGGTACCACAGGTAACGTTTGTATTCTGGATCGTTAAGATCCTGGCGACTACGCTGGGCGAGACCGGCGGCGACGCCGTCACTATGTCGTGGCTGGGCGAAACCACCGCCGAGCCCAAGTGGAACGGTTATCTGATCGGAACGGCAATATTCGGCGTTATTTTTGCTGCCGCGGTGCTCGTGCAGATCAAAGCAAAAAAATTTCACCCGTTCCTCTACTGGCTGACAATCGCCGCAACGACCACCGTCGGTACCACGCTAGCCGATTATTGCACCAGATCGCTCGGCATCGGCTACACCGGTGGTTCGACGATATTGCTGATCCTAGTGATTGCGTCGCTTCTGATCTGGCGTTGGTCAACCGGAAGCATTTCGATCGAAACCGTGAATACGCCGAAGGTGGAGGTCTTTTACTGGATCACTATCATGTTCTCACAGACGCTGGGCACGGCCCTCGGCGACTGGGTCGCGGAGACCCATGATATGGGTTATGTCGGGGCTGCCGCGGTTTTCGGCGGTTTACTTCTAGTGACCGCCCTTCTCTACTACTTCACGAGCATCTCGCGCGTGATTTTGTTTTGGGCAGCCTTCATTTTGACTCGCCCGCTCGGAGCCGTCGTCGGAGATTTTTTCGATAAGCCTTTCGAACAAGGAGGGCTTGCTCTCAGCCGTTATACCGCATCCCTGGCGCTCCTGCTGGTGATCGTCGTGTTGATCCTGATTTTCCCGCAAAAGCCGGCCTCAAAAGCGCATTGAAACTGCGCGAGCTCAGTAAACAAGCTGCACGCCGCAATAACCGACCAAGGCGAGCTGCTCATCCGCGGGGCTGCGCACTTCATGGCCTAAGGAGGCGATCCAGATGCAATGCTCGCTGATCTTGTGGCGCCAGCCGACGTTCAGCGTGACCGTTTGTCGATCGAAGTTCATGCGCGAGGTCGCGTGCACTTCTGCCATGATTGAAGTTTTCTGGGAGACTTCCACCCCACCGAGAACTCCGTAGAGAAATTCGCTGCGGCCGACGGTGCTGGCGAGTGGACCAAATTCGAAATCGAGGCCAAGCGGTCC
>WNGK01003125.1_pt1 | contig 20569 bp, 26 predicted proteins | sample 5400601 | NCBI WGS metagenome assembly WNGK01 (sample SAMN13153376, study PRJNA577476) | soil metagenome | isolation source: 60 cm soil or saprolite under Garry oak tree replicate 1 | place: USA:California | collected 2016-06-15
GCGAAGGCACCTTCTCGCTGTGCACGTTCTGGTACGTCGACGCCCTGGCCCGCTCGGGCCGGCTCGAGGACGCCGAGCTCGTCTTCAACAAGATGCAGACCTACGCCAACCACCTCGGCCTGTACTCCGAGGAGATCGGCATCACCGGCGAACAGCTCGGCAACTTCCCCCAGGCGTTCAGCCACCTGGCCCTGATCAACGCCGCCGTCAACCTGGACTACCAGCTCGACCACGGCGCCGGCAACGTCGATCCCGTCCTGGCCCGCGCGGACGGCGCCGTGCCCACCGTGGTGCCCGGCTGACCGCCGGGCACCGGACGCAGTCATGAGCCTGGTAGAGGCCGTGCCGGTAGCGCGGCGCCCAGTCAAGCAGCTCGAACCGGTAATCGGCCGCGCTCGCCACGCCGAGCTGGTCAGCGCCGCCGACCGGTTCAAGCGCCGCCTCGGCCGGCGGACCGTGTGGAACATCAGCTCGACCGCGGTCGGCGGCGGGGTCGCGGAGATGTTGCAGGTACTGCTCGGGTATGTCCGGGACTTCGAGATCGCCAGCCACTGGATGGTGATCACCGGCGATGCCGAGTTCTTCGTGATCACCAAGCGCCTGCACAACCAGATCCACGGCCAGGCCGCCGGCGGCCCGCTGACCGCCACCGACGCCGGGCACTACGCGCGGATGCTGGCCGCGAACGCGGTCGAGCTGCTCGACCGCGTGCGGCCGGGAGACCTGGTCGTGCTGCACGACCCGCAGACCGCCGGGCTGACCGAGTTCCTCACCCGCGCGGGCGCGCTCGTCGCCTGGCGCTGTCACATCGGCGTGGACTGGTCGAACGACGTGACCGCGGCCGCCTGGGAGTTCCTGCGCCCGCACCTGACCGCGGCACGTGGCTTCGTCTTCTCCCGCCGCGAGTACGTGCCGGCGTGGATCCCCCGCGAGAAGGTCGCCATCATCCCGCCCTCGATCGATCCGTTCTCGCCGAAGAACCAGCACCTCGACGACGACACCGTGCGGGGGATCCTCGCCAGCATCGGCGTGCTCGACGGGTCGGCCCCGCACGGACCGACGTCCTTCACCCGCCGCGACGGCGCGACGGGCCGCGTTACCCGGTCCGCACAGGTCACCGGCGAGTCCCTCCCCGGTCCCGACGACCCGGTGGTCGTCCAGGTGTCCCGCTGGGACCAGCTCAAGGACATGCCCGCCGTCATGCGCGGCTTCGCCGACTACGTCGCGTCATCCGGCCGCGGCTACCTCATGCTCGTCGGCCCCGCGGTCGCCGGGGTCACCGACGATCCCGAGGGCGCCGGTGTCTTCGCCGAGTGCCTGCTGCGCTGGCGCGAGCTGCCCGCCGCGGTCCGGGCCAGGATCCTGCTGGTCACGCTGCCACTCCACGACGCCGACGAGAACGCCGCGATGGTCAACGCGCTGCAGCGGCATGCCAGCGTCATCGTGCAGAAGAGCCTCGCCGAGGGCTTCGGCCTGACCGTCGCCGAGGGCATGTGGAAGGGCCGCCCGGTCATCGGCTCGGCCGTCGGCGGGATCATCGACCAGATACCCGCCGGCGCCGGCATCCTGCTGCCCGACCCGCGCGATCTGGCGGCCTTCGGCACCGCGGTCCGGGGGCTGCTCGACGACCCCGGCGAGGCGGGCCGGATGGGGTGCGCCGCCCAGGCCCACATCAGCCAGCACTACGTCGGCGATCGGCACCTGCTCCGCTACGAGCGCCTGTTCGAGACGCTGATCCCGGGCGGCTAGCGCAGCACCCAGCCCTTAGGTCGACGCTGAGCTACGCATTCGAATGCGGACTCTTATTGTCAGTGGGTCTCGCTAGAGTTGTCGATAACGTATTCGTTCCCGGACTCCCGCCAGGAGGCGCCCCGATGAGCACCCGGCCCGCCGGTTCCCCGCCCGGGGCCGGCGTGCCCGGCGGGGACCGCCCCGCCCGTGGCTGCGACCTCGACCACACGATCCCCTGGGACCAGCATGGCCGTACCTGCGAGTGCAACCTGGTTTCCCCGAGGTAAAGATAACTACACAGGTTGTCCGGGCGGCTCCCCGAAGGAGCCGACATGCAGGAAGGCCGCACCTCCCGCCAAGCCAACCGTCCCACCCTGATTGAGGGTAGCCTCTCTCCCGGTTCGCCAGCACCGGCCGCGCACCACCAGGGTCGTGAAGTGATCCGGTCCGCGCTCGCCCTGGAGCGGGCCGACAGGTGGATCAGCCGGGCAGCCACGGCCACCGTGGCCGGGCTGGCCGGGATCGCAGGCGCCATCTCCTACAGCCACATGCGCCAGCTCGCAACCGCCCACGGCGACACCGGATGGCACGCCCACGCCTTCCCGCTTTCGGTCGACGGGGTGGAGATCGTCGCGTCCCTGGTCCTGCTCTCCGACCGCCGCGCCGGCCGCAAGTCAGGCTGGCTGCCCTGGGCCACCCTGACCATCGGCACCGCCGTCAGCCTGGCCGCCAACATCGCCACCGCCGACCACGGCACCATGAGCCGCATCATCGCCGGCTGGCCCGCTGTCGCCCTGCTCATCGCTGTCAAGCTGCTGTCCGGCATCCTGGAGCACCGCACCGCCACCGCTAGCGAGCCGATCAGCACCCACGCAGGCGGCCCCGACGCGCGGCCGAGCCCTCTCGCCGTCCCTAACCTCCCGGCCGGCCCCGCCGACCCGTCGTCCAGCCGTCCCCCACCGCACCGGTTCCCGGGCCGACCGTCCCCGGCCTGCCGCCAGGCCGGCCGGCCAGGCACCCAGCGGGACCGTCCCCGGTGAAATCGTGGCACTCGAACGGGCCGCCCGAGCCGTGCGAGACGAGCTACACCGGGATGGCCGTCCGCTCACCCGCGACGCCCTCGCCGCCCGGCTCCGCGCCGCCGGCCATCCCGTCCGCAATGCCCGCCTCACCCCGCTCCTAGCCGCTCTCCGAGCAGAACCAGCACCGACGACCTAGCCGCCGAACAGATCCTGCTCCGGGCCACCGCGACAGGGGGCCCGGAGCCTGCGGCTGCCCGCACCAGCCCCTGACCGAGGATCGGTCGCACATCGGCCGCACGGGCAACCCAGCGAAGGCGCGTGGCCTCCTTGGTCCTGCTCGCCGACCGGCGGGCCAGCCGCCAGTGGAGATAGTTGCCTTGGGCCGCTTTGGTCATCGGCACCGCGGCGAGCTTGGTCGCGAACATCGCCAACGCCGACCAGCCACCGTCAGCCGAATCGTCGCCGGATAGCCGGCCGTCGCACTGCTGATCGCGGTCAAGCTGCTGTCCGGCATCCTGGAGCACCGCAGCATAGCCCGTGCGGCGCCCGTCCCGGACAACTCTGGACGTGACAGCCGCCTAGCCCCGCGACCGCCGTTCCGTCCGACCTGGCCCCGGACGTGGCCGGCCAAGCCGGATTGCCGTCCCGGACCGCCCCGGCCGGCGTCTCATCCGGCCGGTCGTCAGCCTCGATGACCTGCTCCCGCCCGCCCGCGCCGCCCGGGATGGACTGCGGACCGACGGCCGACCGCTCACCCGCGACGCCCTGGCCGCCCACCTGCGCGCGGCTGGGCACCGGGTCGGCAACGACCGCCTCACCCCGCTCCTGGCAGCCCTCCGCGACCTGACACACGCCCCGGCGCCGAGCCGCCCCGGACGGCACCACACAGCCGTCCGGGCCTCGGCACGCCCGCGCCGACACCCCCGGCAACGTACTGGTGCGCCCGGACCACCGTCGCGTCCGCCGCCACTGGTACAACACCGGCCGGGCTCATGCACCGCACCGGACTCCGGCCCCCGGCCGAGGCCGACACCGCGCACTGGGCCAGCCAGGCCTGACACACCCCCGGAGATGCTCAGGGCGCCGGGCTTGACACGGGACCCTCGCGGGCGGCCACCTTCCGGGCAAGGGCCAGGCACGGGAAACCCGGCCCGGCCGCCAGGCAAGGCTAAGGCCGCCCGCCCCATGTCAAGCCCGGCTCACGCGATCGCCAACCCCCGGCCAGGACGGACCACACCACTGGGTAGTGGGTCAGTTTGAATCGAGCAGGGCGGCGATCTCGGTCAGTGCCCAGACGTGATCGGCCACGCCGGCAGCCATAGCCGGTGTCGTCGGGACGTGGTTCGCAGCCTTGCTGAGGGTCGTGTGGGGCCGGGCGAAGTTGTAGAACATGAAGTGCAGCGACACGGCTGCGGCCAGGTTCTCCACCTTCCGGCTGAACCCGTTCGTGAGACGGGTGAACCGCCGCATGCTCATGCGGATGGTGAGGTTCTGCCGCTCGACGTAGCTGGTGGAGATGTGCGCCGGGTCAGGTGAACCGCTCACCTTGTTCAGCGTGACGGTCACGCATCCGGCCGGGCTGTAGCGATGGTTCTCCGGGTCGGCAGGCTTGCGCCCGTACTTCTTGACCACCTGCGCGTAGTCGATGTCATCCCCGAACGTGTCGGGCACGGCGACCATGTACATCTTGTGGCCGTCGCTGCTTAGCTGAACCCGGCTGGCCAGCCTTGAGCGCAGGTCATCGAGCACGATCACGGCGTCATCGGCGTGACGCTGCCCGACCAGCCAGCTTGGCACGAGCTTGGTGTCCGCATCGATCGCGACGAACGTCCACGCGTCGCCGAAATCGTCGTTGTGCTCGGGCTTTACATTCTTCTTCTTGCAGCCGACGAAGGACCAGATCTCATCGACCTGGACGCGCTCGCATGGCAGGTTCCGCAGCGTGCGGTCCTGGTAATCCGAGCACACGATGCCCAAGTCGAGCAGCAGCTTGACGATGGTGTTCTTCGCCGCCCCGGTCAGGCGCACGGTCGCGCGGATCGAGTTGCCCTCGACCAGACAGCCGATGATCCGCGCCCGCTGCTTCGTGCTCAGCCTGTTCATACTGACCATTATGCTTGAGGGGTCTGACAGTTTAGGGCTGCGCAAACGGCTGTTGGCCTGTAGAATTGCACGCGCGCCAGGGCGGACTCGAACCGCCAACCTTGGGGGTACGGGCCCCCTGCTCTTCCGTTGGGCTACTGGCGCAAGGTGCCCCGGGAAGGCTGGGAATCCTAGGCCCTGAGGCCTTCCCGGGGCGGCTCATCTCATATGACCACCTCGCCAGCATCCTAACTCTGCTGATGCCCCGCACGCGCAGTTTTCTGCGGATCGCTCTGCATTCTGCCTCCCCCCACTGGTACGCTTTAGCCTTGGTGGACTGTGCGTTCAAGGGAGGCTCCGATGACAGGTGCAGCTACAGACGAATCCGCAGACGTGCGCGAGGGCTCGGCGAGCGGTCACAGTGCGGACGCCAAGCGCGAACGCTCAGCAGTGGCCTTCGCGTATTCACCGCTCAGCGACGCGGTAGAAGTTGTCCGGGCCGTGGAGCGGCGCGGTCATACGTGCACGGTCGATGAGCTTGCGGCCGAACTCGACCAGCAGATGACCAGCGGTGCGTTCCGCAACAAGATGTCTGCTGCGCGCCTCTACGGCGTCATTGACACCTCCCGCCAGGTGGTCACGCTCACGGACATCGGGCGGCGGGTCATCAGCCCCGACACGCGCGCTCAGGCGCTCGCGGATGCGTTCATGCACGTGCCGCTCTACCGGCTGCTTTACGAGCAGTTCGCCGGTAACAACCTGCCCCCTGACCAGGGAATCGAGGCAGCGATGCGCCGCGTTGGCGTGCCCGAGAAGCAGACAGTGAGGGCGCGTCAGATACTATTCCGCAGCGCCGAGACGGCAGGATTTTTTTCCGCTGGACGCAATCGACTGGTGCGCCCAGCGGGTAGTAGTCTCCCCACTGAGCAGCCCGTTGAGCCGGGAACTGGCGGCCGGAAACGTGGCGGCTCAGGAGCGGAGACAGTATCGATGGCCGAGCACTCGCTGATCAAGGGCCTGATAGCGAAGCTCCCTCCGGAAGGGGAGCGGTTCACGCCAGCGCAGCGGCAGCGCTGGCTCAATGCCGCCAAGGTCAACCTAGACCTGATCTACGCTGGCGATGAGGAAGACGAGTCTGCTGTGGCTGCGCCTAACCTGAACGGGCTTGCCACCGCGCTGCCGCAGCCTTCCTAGCGATCTCGCTCCGCTGCTCCGGGCTCAGCTTCTCGGCTCGCGCTCGACCACCCTTGAGACCGCCCTGTCGTCCCAGTTCGACGGCGGCCGGGTTCTTGCCCTCGTTCGGGTCCGGCTCGGGTTCTTCGCTGGTGGCGTCGGCCACGATGGACGCGGCCAGACGGTTCATGTCGGCCGGGCGTTTCTTTCTTGAGCGCTCAGGCATAACCCTGATGGTACACCTACGAGGGCTTGACGAAACGATCGGCGAAATGCAGCAAGCCGGGCGATCTTGATCCGACCGCCCGGCTTCCGAATGCCTGCCATGCCCTGCCTTGCCCAGACCTGCCGGGCCGAACCATGCCGTGTCCTATGCCAAGAGTACCAATCACTACCGCTCAGTGACGTAGGTTCCCCGGCCAGGCGTGCCCGTCAGGATACCCTCCTCCTTTAGCGCCCGGACGGCCTTGAGGACCGTCATCTGCGCGACGCCAAACTCGGCGGTCAGCTTCACCAGGCTCGGTATGGCCCGGCCGGGCCGGTAGGTGCCGTCATCGATTCGCGCCCGGATCACATCGGCGACCTGCCGCCACAGCGGCACCGGGCCGTCGAAGTCGATCACCACGCGGCAGAGCATGCCCTGCGACATCATGCGAAACCAAGCTACGAACCTCTATGGCCGAATGCACCACCACACATTACCCTACGCTTATGACGGTGCCTCATGAGCAGATAGCGCAGGAGCTGAACCGCCTCGCGGCCGACTACCCGGCCTTCCGGTTCCGCACTCAGCGCGGATGGGACCGGACGCGGCTCCGCTGGGTGGCCGAACGTGTTAGGGGCCTGGACATGGGCGTGCACACCATGATCACAACCGACTTGCGCGAGTTGCGCGCTGCGCTTGACGCCTACGATTCAAACTGACCCACTACCCACCACTGGAACGGTAAAATCAGTTCAGAACAGGCATTGACACCTGTTAGTCACACAAACCCAGGTGTGCACGCGAGTCGGGGACCTCCATCGGCGCCGCCGCCGCCATTGTCGGCAGCATGGGCGGAGCGACCTGGCAGACCAGGCGCGCTGACATCATCGCCCGCAGCATCCGCCGGGCCGAACGACGCGAGCAGGGCCTGCTCAGCCTCAATGCAGAAGTAGCAACGATCCCCGCCGCCATCGAGCCGCAATACCGCGAGGCCGAGGGCCACGCCGGCGCGGCCCGCCCCTACCAGGAGGCACTCTGAAGGACCGCCCGCCCGCCCCACCAAACCGGGCGGCGGCTGATGCAGTCGCCACGGTGCGGAAACCTCCCTCGGATTCCGGCGTGGCAGCCAAAACACCGCCTGCACCGAGACGAGAATTGCGCTGTCATCGGCGACAGGCCAGCGGAGGCAGTCATGACCCGGGACAGCGGCACGCTCGCCAACCCCGCTGCGGCAACCCCCCGAGAGGCCGAACGGCGCGCCTGCACAGCCGTCATGGCGTTCAATGACCACGCGCGCACCTACAGCAGCAGCCGCCAGGCCAACAACGAAGGCGACACCAACAGAAAGCGGATGCTCTGGGGCATCGCCGGCTTCGACTGCGTAAACAAGCTGCTCGCGATCGGGGAAGCCGAAGACGCGTGCGATGCGGCCGCGAACAGCCAACTCGCCCGACTTGTCGCGGTGTTCGCTGATATCCTCTGCTCCTCAGCGAAGGCGTCACCAGAGGCTACGGACCTCCAGCGAACCCGCGGCGCCGTTCAGGACTGCTGGAGTGTCTACCACAACGTCCGAACGGACCCTGCCCGCGATGCCGAGGCCCTCCAGCACGTCAGAGACCAGCTTGAGCGAGCGCTCGCAGAACTACTTCGCCTCGTCGGCGACGCCACAGCCGCTCAAGACCGCCAGCACATGACCGAAGTCCGGGGCCACCAGGAACAAGCCATGGCACTGCACCCCACCGACGCCTTCCCCGAAATCACCGGCTGGACAGACCACCCCACATACCTAGCCAACCAGCGCACCCGCCACGAAACCCTCCAACGCGACCGGCACCGCTACGGCAAGCCCCGCCAGATCCGCCCACGCTGAGGCGGCTTGCTGGCTACTACATGGTCACATCGCAGTCCGGGATCACTGTGGCTGGCCACCCAGGTGTCTAGGAGTTGAGGTGGCTAGACACCTGCTGTAGGATCAGCCCATGCCCAGTAAGCACCGGTACCCCCAGATCACGCCGCGGCTGCCGGCGGAACTCAAGATCCGCGCACAACGCGCGGTGGAAGAGAAAAACACGGATCTCAGCTCGCTCATCACCACGCTATTGCGATGGTACGTCGGAGATCTTCATGAACTGCCCGAGCGTCCAGTATCAGGACCAAACGCTGAAAGTGAACAGGGCATGCCACAAGTCGAATGCAAATTGTGTCGAGTCGAACTCCTCAGGCACCCGTCATATGCCCGGAGATCGATTCACCCTATCACCAGTTACATGCACCCACTCGACAAATTCCCCCGTGCATACGGACATAGCGTTGACACCGGCCACGACATCAGGGCCGACAACTGCGGCAGGTACGGTGTCAACACCGGTGCGAAACTGGCCGAACACCACCTCCCCTTCGGATGGATCGACGAGATCACAGGCGAACGTCTGTGTTCCAACGAGGATCCGGAACGACGCGGGACCTGCGATCGACTTCGATTCCATGAAGGAGATCATCGAGACTCAACAGCACACCGCTGGCATCAGCGCGATCACTTCTTGCTGACGCGCGCAGCCTCGAACGCGTCCGCACTCAAACATGCAGAACTCTACGACACCCGAACGAGCGCCGAAGAAGCCGCATTCTTCGACAGCGGACGCAAAGAGATGAGCTGGACTCCGCTGCAAGGAAGCATGCATTACCTCGGCACAATTTCGGATCAGCTGGCATACGTCATTACATACATCGATGTCAGCAACGTCCAAGAATGGCTCGCAAGCGTTCCTAACATGCTCGCCAGCGCGACTCCCTAACCCGGTCCGCCAAGCGTGCGCTGCGCGTTCAGGATAAATCTAGTGTCGCCGCCACCGGGCACCGCGTCCGCGCACAATGAAGGCAGGCAGGGGGTCTTGGCGACCGGTAACGACCGGCGGGCATGGCGAACTTCCCAGATGGCGGCCACCAGGCACGAGGAGTCGTGCTCCCCGCTACGCCGTACGGCCGAGGCGGATCGTGGCGGTCGAAAGACGGGAGCGGCGAGGCGCCAGCCAAACTGACCCGCCGCGCCGCGATGCAATGGAGCCTGAGGATTGCTGCCCTTCAAGGCTGGTCACACGTCGCGAACTGCGTGTCCAGCCGGCACCTTCCGCTGATACGCTCCAAGTGCCGCAACAACGCGCAACTCGATGTGTGGGAGGAACCGTGCGCCTTACCTTAGTCGCCAAGGATCCCGAGTCTCAGCCGCAGGGATCGCCGACGCTGTACCGGACGGACCGGGGAAGCTGGATCGTCCAGGGATGGGTCGTGACCGACCCGGCCGCGCTCGCTCAGATGAACATCCCGGCCGGCGAGATCGCCTGCGAGATCCCGGACCGGATGGTGCCGTTCTTTCAGGAGAACTGATTGGGCCTGACCTACGAGCAGTTCACCGAGCTGTTCACCCAGTTCGACCGCGAAGCCATCCACCTGGAGATGCGTGACAGCTACGGGACAGCGGTCGAACTGCCGCACATGGCCAGATGGGCGGCCGGAGAGCCCGACGACCTGGACTGGCTGCGGCCCTGGTGCGACCAGGTCCGCCGACACGTCGCCGAGGGCAAGACCTACCGGCGGGTCCACGTCGTGTCCGAGCCGCTGTCGGACTACCAGCGCTGGTCACACGGCATCATGCAGCCGCACGTGGACGCGGGTACCGACATGCGGTGGATGCCGCGCCGGAGCGTGTCCTCCGTCGCCTTTCCAGGTAACGACTTCTGGATGTTCGACCAGCGCCTGGTCGTCTTCCACCACTACGCCGGCAACGGCGCGAACATCGACTTCACTACCTCGACCGACCCCCACGACATTACGCTGTGCCGCTCGGCGTTCGACGCCGTGTGGGAACTGGCGATCCCGCACGCCCAGTACACGGCCGCCTAGCGGGCGGGAGACCCGATCATGGCCGGCGCGGCACAGCGCGCCAAGCAGGCATTCGGCCACAGGCTCCGCGAGATCCGCCAGGACGCCGGCCTCACCGGACGGCAGCTCGCGGAGCTGACCGGCTTCCACTTCACCAAGATCTCCCGCGTCGAGCACGGCGCCCAAGGGCTCTCGGACGCTGACATCCTCGCCTGGTGCGAGGCGTGCGGCGCCGCCGACCAGGTCCCGGCCCTGATCGCCCAGGCTCGCGCCGCCGACTCCCTGTACCGCGAATGGAAACGGCAGGCCCGCAGCGGCCTGCGCCGACTCCAGGAAGCCGTCGAACCGCTCTACGAGCGCACCACGCTGTTCCGCATCCACGAGCACTGGAGCATCCCCGGCCTGCTCCAGACCGCCGCCTACTCCACCGAAAGCCTCACCTACTGGGCCGCGCTGCTCGACCTGCCCGACGACAGCGAGGCAGCCACCGCCGCCCGCCTGGATCGCCAGCGCGTCCTGCGCTCAGGCAGCCACCGCTTCGAAATCCTCCTCGCCGAGCAGGCACTGCGCACCCGCATCGGCACCGCGGAAGGCATGATCGAGCAGCTCGACCGCGTCCTGGGAGTCATGACCCTGCGGAACGTGTCGATCGGCATCATCCCCGCCACCGCCGGGCTCGGCGCGCACACCCAGACCGCATTCTGGATCTTCGACAACGACCTGGTGAAAGTCGAGACCCTCACCGCGGCCCTCGACATCACCCGGCCCGACGAGATCACCATCTACCAGACCGTCTTCGGCCAGATGCGTCGGCACGCCAGATTCGGCCCGGCCGCCCGTGCACTCATCCTCAGAGCCCGGGATGAGATTCTGCAATAACCTGCAACACAATTGCGCTGCAACGTCGCCGCCTCTTAGCGTCGAAGACGGAACCGCCCAACAGGCGGCCCGACCCGGAGGATGCGAGCCTTGGAAACAAGCAGATCGCCAGCCAGCGCACCCTGCAGTACCGCCGCGCAACCGCCGCGTCCGCGGACGCCGGTCCTCAGCCAGGATGAGGCCGGCCGCCGGATGCTCATGCTGGCAGAGTTGCAGACATCGCTGGCCGCGATGGGCGTTCACTCTGTCGTTGCCAGGAATCACCGCCTGGTGCTGCGGTGGAACACCGACGGCCCATGGGGGCCGTCCGGCCTGACCGATCCGCAACTGCACATCTTCACCCCGGACGGCCCCTGCGTCGCCACCGCCGACGGCACCGCCTACCACCTGGCCACCGGCCAGCGGTACGCCGCCAACAGTCCGGCGACCGCAGCCACGCTCATCCGCGACATGAACGCCATTAGCCTCAGGGAGGCGGGCGGCCGCCCGGGCGGGAGAGCCGACGGCGCGCCCTGACCGCGCATCTAGTGCTCCGGCCACCCCGCACAGCGGCCGAGCAGTGGCCGGGTACTGCCGACCTACCAGCGTACGGCACTATGCGCCCCTGATGGGGCGCGGTCTGGCCGAGGTCAAGATCGAACGTCAAGGTCAAGGTCAAGGTCAGCCTGGTCGAGCGCTCTCGGTGCCCAGGGATGGGCGAACACCAAGGTGATGAGGTCGACCAGGTCGCTGACGGGCACGGCGTCGAGGGTTTCGGCTTCTGCCAGGCCAAGCAGGTAGTGGCCGATGTACATGGGTTCGTGAAGAGACGCCGCAATCTGCAGAGGGGTCGCCGCCCATAGGGCGGGGTCGGATTTCACAACGCGGCCGCTCCCTCGGCATCGGCGTCCAGGTCTCCGCTCTTGAGCCAATCGCATGAGCTACCTCCCCGGCAAGGAGGCGGGGTGGAACGCCAGCTCCATTGGTTGGCCACCCCGTGCCGGTCACCGGAGCTGTCTTTGCTGATCCGGATGTGCCGCGCCGATACCGGATCATGAGACCGTAGTCCGCATCCCCGGACGTATGACCCCATTTCTTCAGGAGGTCTGCCGTGCCAACGGAACCCCTGGCATACGGACTGCTCCGCTCAGCTGAGCACAGCGCATGGCACATGGAGTCGCGGGACAGCTACACTCCCGACGATTCTGACTGGCTCGACTGGAAGGCCGGCCGGTTCTTCGACCCTGCTGAGCGGTGGGCTGGCTGGTCCAATCTCGTTCGCGCCGCAGTGCGGCGCGGCGTGGCCGTTCACCGCATCAGGATCGTGTCCGAACCGGTCAGCGACTACATCCGATTCGAGTACGACGTCACCGCAGCACACAACCTCGCAGCCGGGGAACAGGTCCGGTGGCTTCCCCGGCAAGAGGGGGCGAGCCTGCTGATCCCATGCTCCGACTTCTGGCTGTTCGACAGCCAGGTAGTGCTCTGGAACCATTTCGCGGGAAATGGCTCGTGGGTCCGCGAGGAGCAATCCAGCGACCCGGCGCTAGCCAAGACATGCGCATCGTCCTTCGGGGCAGCATGGGAGCGCGCCATCCCCCACCAGGTGTACCGGGTAACCTGACGACAACCGACATCCGTGCCCCGCCCTCCGTCCTCGTCCAGCGCCTGGCAGGCACGCCAGCTACTCGGTGCACGCCTAGGCGAAATCCGTAGGAATGCCCGCTTGACCGGCCGCGCGCTCGCGCTGCTCTGCGGCTGGCACGAGTCCAAAGTGTCACGGATCGAGCATGCGCTCACCGCCCCGTCACCCGACGACATCCGCGCTTGGTGTGAGCACTGCAACGCGCCGGGCGAGACAGATGAGCTGATCACGTTCCTGCACAGCGTCGAAGACATGTTCGTCGAGTGGCGGCGCATGGAGCGCACCGGACTCAAGCGCGCCCAAGAAGCAGTGCTCCCGCTGTGGGAGAAGACTCGAGTCTTCCGCGCCTATTCGTCATGACTGATTCCCGGAGCAGTCCAGACTGCCGCCTACACAAAGGCCGTCCTCCGCGCCATCGCGGCCCCGCCGCGAACTGCCCGACGACACCGACGAGGCCGCAGCCGTTCGGGCCGACCGCCTGCGGCTATTGCGTGAAGGCGACCACAGGTTCTTCGTCGTGATCGAGGAGTCAGTGCTGCGGAACGTGATCGGTGGCGCCGAGGTGATGAGCGGCCAGCTCGGCCACCTCATCACCGTGGCGTCGTCTATCGCCCGAGCCACCCCGCTGCATGCCGGAGATTGGACCCGACCAGTGACCGACAACGCCCGGAGCGATCCGCCGGCCGACCTGATCCTGACAGAGGCGGAGGTAGCAAGACGGGTGGTCCTGCTCACCGAGCTGCGGCACGCGCTTGCCATGCACGGGGCCTGCGGCGTGCTGACCAGGAACCACCGCATCGTCCTGCGATACCCAGCCGATCACAGCCGACCGTCCGGAATGACCGAGCCGAAGCTGCACGTCTTCATGCCCGACAGCAGGGACGTCATCACGACGGACGGCTCGGCGTTCCATCTGACCAGCGGCGGCGTGCTCGCAGCCGGTGACCTGGCTGCCGCCGCGCGGGCGATCTGCCGGGCGCGGTGCGCCAGGTGATCAGCCTGGACAGCCACGCCCGGCGGCCCAGGGCGGGAGCCGGGCAGGCGCACCAGCCTGCTCCCGGTCGCTCGGGCCATGAGGCTGCCAGGAGGATCATGGCCGTCTTTCCCGGCTGGTTAGTCATGTGGGGACCGCACTCGCGCCAGTTCTGGGCCTACCCGTGCTTCGACGCGCCGCCGGGAACGATCCTGCACGCCATCGATCCGAGCGACCTTGCCGGGATCATGCGGCGGGTACAGCGAGCCGTCTTTGACCGGTAAACATCCAGATCTGAACAGCCAACCCGACAAGGTCACGCCCCACACATCTAGGCCGCCCTTCCAGATGCCGTTAGTGAAGGCACGGTGACTAGCCGTCAAGCTGTGAGTCAGCAGCCCCCAGTGCCGGGTCTGCCCGCAGTGCCAGCACTGGCGGGCGTGCGCCTGCCGTTGAGGATCACGAGAGACGACTACCAGGCACAGAGCGAGAGGAACGACCGGGACGCAAGCCGCCGATTCAGCCCGTGCCGGGCAACTGCGCCGCAGCCCCAGAGAAGGAGCATCCGATGCCTAGTCTCAGGCAGATGAACACACGGGCGCCGGGGCGCCGAACTTGGCGCACACCCATGCCCGGCCTTTGTTCCTGGGGACGACTCGCCGCCAACCGGCGGCTCGTGGCGGGCGGAAGGCCGCGCCGGGCCACGGTAACCCGCGATCCGTGTAGGGACCGGACCTACTTGGCCAGGTCTCGGCTAGTTGGCCACATGGCTGTGTGTGCCGCTCGCCCGGACCAGCATGTCGAGCACCGGGACGACGTCGCGGGCGAATTGCTCGCCGTCGGTGGTCAGGGCCGCCGCGCCCGATGACGCGGCACACCTGACGCCCAGTCGGTCCAGGGCGGGCCTGGCACTGACACCCGCGCGGCGCCACGAGGTGGACCCGTGCCGCTCACCAACTCCGCGCCGATCTCAGCTCGCCGCCTCGGCCTGCAATATAGGCGGCGGGCCTTCTAGCAGATGTCGGCCCTGTCCCAGCCAGGTGGCAGCTTGGGCAGGCTGATCAGCGCGTCGAGCCCGAGGTGTTCTTTGAGCAGGTACTTGAGCTGGCGGCCTTCGATGATCTCGATCCGGCTGCCGTTGCGGGCGGCGAAGTCCCGGCTGGCCTTGCCGACCCAGGACGTGGTGACCAGGACGCCCTTCGCGGCGTTCTTGTCGTCCATGACGCCAGCCAGCGCGTGCACGGCCTCCACCCCAACAATCTTGCTGTATCGCTTGGCCTGGATGATGCACAGCCCGCCGACGATCGGATCCTCGTTGACCGCGACCGCGTCGACGCCGTCGTCCTTGGAGTCCTGGGTCTTCCAGGACTGCATGCCCATCGCCTCGAACAGCCTCCGGGTGAGGTGCTCGAATTCTCCAGGCGTGAGCGCCAGCAGGTCCGGGCGGCTGTCAAGGCCGGCGATCACGTCCATCTCTTCCACGAACTTGTACTTCGACAGGTCGAACTTCAGGACCGGCTCGACGGCTTCCAGGTCGTAGGGGTGCGGGGAGATCAAGGCGTTCAGGTAGCCCTTCAGGCACGCCTTCGGGTCCAGTTCGGGCTCGTCCAGGACGATCTCGGTGAAGGTGTCGCGCATGGCCTGGACGCTGAGCAGCAAAGGCCGGACCGGCTTGCCCGTGGCGCGGTCCTTGGCCGAGACGTACCCGTTGAAGACAATCCCGCTGACCAGGGTGGCTGGCGCGACATCAAACGCCTCGGCCAGCGTGCGCAGCGCCACCCGGGCGATCAGCTTCTCATACAGCTTCTTGATGTCCGCGTCCTTGCGCGGCTGAGGCTGAATGACATCCTTGCTCTTCACATACCGGTGGCCCGTCATCTCCGGAATGACCTGCTGGCGGGGCAACTCATACTCCACCCACAGCTCACGGGACTCAGGTATGTACTGGGCGGCGCACGAGCCGTCCAGTCCGTCGGGGTATACCGAGGTTGCCAGCGCCCGCTGGATCGCCTCCACGAACGCGTCCGGGCCATCCTTGTTGAAAGCGTCCTCGGCCGGGCGGCTGTGCCGTGCCAGGTGAAGGTTGCGGTCCACGAGAAGCCGCTCGAAGGCGGTGACTTTCGCCTGCACGGCCTCGGTCATCACCTCAGCCTCGCTCAGCCGCCGTTGCGCAGCCAGGCGGCGCGCGTCGGCTTCCTGCCGCTGCCGCTCACGCTCTTGCTGAGCTGCTAGCCGCTGGGCCTGCTCCCCGGCACGCAGCCGGGCCTGCGCCGCCCGCTCGGCCTCCCGGCGCTGCCGCGCGGCTTCTTTCGCCTCCTCGGTCGCAATCTTGCGTTCCTCCGCTGCCCACGCTTTGCGCGCCTGCTCCTCAAGGCGCTCACGCTCCAGCTTCGCCTTCTGATGCGCGGCATACATCTGGGCTAACAGCGAATTGCGTCTGGCCATCACACACTCCACGCAGGCACAACACGACACGGCCGCAACAGGACGCACGACGGCCCATACCAAAAGTAAATGGCAAACCCGGTTCATCCAATAGACGCCGAAGCACCCATCGGCTGGCCCCACAGCGCTCGCTGCTACCGTCCGGTAGTGGTGTCAGCCCGCCGCTTGCAGCGAAGTGCAGCACGGCCGTCATGAGTACGGCCGCGGGCTCGCTGAAGTCGATCAGCCGTCTGACGGCCTCGCTTTCCAGCACTGACTCCGGGTCGCGCACATCGGCCAGCACGACCGCCGCGCGATCGTCAGCGCCGAGCAGGTGTGACCCGTAGAGCTGCACCATGGGGTCGTTGTCGACGTAGACGACAAGCGCATCGGATCGCCTTCATTATCTCCGCCGCCGCCCGGTCGGCCGCGACGTTGTTCACGCATATCCTGCGCGCATGATCGTTCACGGCAAACTGTCGCGATTGGGAGTCGCCGCAGACCGCACCATCTGGCCCTACCCACCGCCACGCCGCGGCTGTAACCTCACAGCAAAATGTCCGGCGTCGCCGATGAGGGGAAAGCGTGTACGCAGCCCGGCATGCCCTAGACCACCCGGACCAGCGGGCCATTGTCATGGCCACGTCCGGTGAGACCGTGACCTACGGCGAGTACGAGGCCCGGAGTAACCGCGTCGCGCACCTGTTGCGGGCGGCCGGGCTGCGGCGCGGAGACCACATCTCGATCTTCATCGAGAACCAGCCGAGGCTGCTCGAGATCTAGGGCGGCGCCGAGCGAACGGGCCTGTACTACACCCTGATCAACACGTACCTGGCGCCCGACGAGGTGGCGTACGTCGTCGCCAACTCGCGCAGCCGGATGCTGTTCAGCTCGGCCGCCAACCGACAGGTGGCCGAGGCCGCGGCGGCGATGACTCCCCAGCTCGAGCGCAAGCTGATCACCGGTCCCGGCGACCCTCCTCCCGGCTGGGAGTCCTACGACGCCGCCGTGGCCGGCTACCCGGACAAGCCGGTCCCCGACGAGTCGCTCGGGGCCGCCATGCTGTACTCGTCCGGCACGACCGGCCAGCCCAAGGGGATCCTGCGCGACCTGCCCGAGATCGCGCCGAGCGAGCCGCTTCCTGTGCTCGACTTCGTGCAGCACGTGTTCGGGTTCCGCGAGGGCATGACCTACCTCAGCCCGGCGCCGCTGTACCACTCGGCTCCGCAGGCCAGCGTGTCCGGGGCGCTGCGGCTCGGCGCGACGGCGGTCGTGATGGAGCACTTCGACCCCGAGCAGTGGCTGGCCCTGGTCGAGCGTTACCGGGTGACCCACTGCCAGATGGTGCCAGTCATGTTCAGCCGGCTGCTCCGGCTGCCCGAGGAGGTCAGGGCACGGTACGACACCTCGTCACTCGAGTGCGTCGTGCACGCCGCCGCTCCCTGCCCGGTGCCCGTCAAGAAGGCGATGATCGACTGGCTGGGCCCGATCGTCACCGAGTACTACGGCGCCACCGAGGCCAACGGCTTCACGTTCTGCGACTCCGCGCAGTGGGTGGCTCATCCCGGCACGGTCGGCCGCCCCGTGCTCGGTGAGCTGCTCATCCTCGACGACGAGGGGAAGGAGTGCCCGGCCGGCGCCGACGGCACGATCTGGTTCCGCGGCGCGACCGCGTTCGCGTACTTCGCCGATCCGGTCAAGACCGCCGAGGGCCGCACCGGCGGCGGCGCTGCCAGCACCGTCGAGGACGTCGCCAGCACCGTCGGGGACGTCGGCCATGTCGACGCCGACGGGTACCTGTACCTCACCGACCGCAAGAGCTACATGATCATCTCTGGCGGCGTCAACATCTACCCCCAGGAGACCGAGAACCTGCTCGCCGCTCATCCCGCCGTGCTCGACGTGGCCGTGATCGGCGTCCCCAACGAGGACCTGGGCGAGGAGGTGAAGGCCGTGGTGCAGCCCGCCGACCTGGCCGGCGCCGGGCCCGACCTGGCCGATCGCGCACTTCAAGTGCCCGAGGACCGTCGACTTCGTGCCCGACCTGCCGCGGTCCCCCACCAGCAAGCTGTACAAGCGGGTGCTGCGGGAGGCGTACTGGGCCGGCCACCAGACCCCGATCGTGTAGCGAGCGCGTCCGCGCACCTGGACCAGCCGGCCGGCGACCTGGCTCGACGCGGCCCTTGGCGCGGACGCGACGGCCGAGCACCGTGCGTCTGCGCCTCATTGAGTTGGCGGGCAGCGGGTATGAACACGAGCGCTCGGCAAGAGATCTGCGCTGTGACGCGCCATCCTCGGGGGCTATCAATGACGTGGCTAAGTCGATGAGAACCAAGATGCTCGCGCGGGCCGTCATCCCGGCGGCAGCGGCACTGGGCCTGACCGGGTGCGCCTCGGCCACGACGACCTGCGTTGTCCGGCATGGATACGCGATCGTCGTCTTCCAGAACGGCGTTGGAAATAGTAGCAAGCGTTTCGTCACTCGCTTTCGCCTGAAGGTGAAATACGGGCCGCACGACATCAGGCAGCGGCTGGTCAACTCGCGTATCACCCTGAGAGCGGCGAAAGGCAGTAATCCGCCGGTCATCGTCAAGGCCTACCGCGTCGGCAGGGCCTTCGGCTGCCGCGTCGACGGGGTCGCCGCTCACCGGTAAGTCAGCGGCCAGACGTACGGATGGGCTACGGCCGCCCACCGTGCCACTCGTGCTGGCCCCACTGGCCGCCGTAGCCGGACCGCCAGTAGCGGCGCACATGCCGACGCAAGCGTGCTGCCGCGAAGATGCCCGCCAGGCAGGCCACCAGCCAGACCACGAAGAGGACCTTGACGAACGCGACGAACAGCCAGCCCGCGCCGGGGATCACCAGCGCCGCGATCAGCACGATCAGCGCCAGCGGCAGGATCCGCGGCCCGCGCCAGGCGACGCCGCCACGGCGGCGCCAGACCCACGGCGGCGGCTCGGAGTCCCGCGGCGGCACCGGCGCCGGATCGGGCAGGTCGGCCGTCACGCGGCGCAGGTCGCCGTAGGTCTTGGCGCTGAGCGCCGCCGTGATCCGCTCCTCGAGCTCGTCCGAGGTCAGCCGCCCCTCGGACACGTTCCCGGTCGGCGTCTGAAATCCGGATGCGATCGTCCATCGTGCTGCCCGCCTCTGTCTCCGCTTCCCGCTCGTCCTATGCTTCCCGCTCGCCCGGCCCGGCGTCGTCCCCATCGTCCTCGTCGTCCTCGTCGGCGAGGATCCGGTATAGGTCGCGCCTGGTCCGCTCGAGCAGCCGCTCGGCCGCGCGAACCTGCTCCGGCGTGCCCGCATGAGCGATCTGCACGATCCCGCCGCCCAGCCTGGCGGCCTCGGCGAACAGGCCGGGAACCTGCCAGGCCTCCTGCTGCGCCGTCGACTCCCAGGCGCCGCGCGCCATCTCGGGGTTCTGCTCCACGTACTCGCGGCCAGCGTCGGTCAGCGTGAACGTCCGGCGACCGCCGGACTCCTCGGCCTCGATGAGTCCCTCGTCAGCAAGCTGGGACAGCGCCGGATACACGGCGCCCGGACTGGGCCGCCAGGCCCCGCCGCTGCGCTCCTCGATCTCGGACATGATCTGGTACCCGTTGCGCGGACCCTCCCGCAGCAGCGCCAGGATGGCGGCCCGCACGTCGCCGCGGCTGGCCTTGGTGCCGCGCGGCGGGCCAGGCGGCCCGGGCGGTCCCGGCCACCATCCGCCCCACGGCCCGCCGAATCCGCCGCCCCAGTGCCCGGGGCCTCTCTTGCCGCCGAAGTCCCTGTCCCACGGCCCGCCGCGCCGGGGCCCGCCCGCCCGGGCCCGCGCGCCACGCCGGGCCGCGCCGCCGCGCTCGAACGCGCCGCCGCACGCGAAGTCGCCCAGAAGGCCGCTCGCGCAGGCGAAGATCTCGCGCAGGCCGGCGCCGATGTCTCCCGGACCTGAAGCCGCTGCCGCCACCATGAGTCCCGCCCACCTCTCACGATACGATCACGATATATCGACAGCCTAGGTCACGCACCGCGGAAAGACAAGTCATTACTCAACAGGGTATTCGGGAGCTCTCGGCAGTCCGCAGACTCGCACCCGCGGCGGGACCTGAGCTCGGAAGTAGGCTTGCCGCGATGAGCGAGGACGCTACGGGCGAGCCGATGTGGTCCGCGTACGACCAGATGGGCTCGGACTTCGAGGAGCACTCGGCGGACAGCGCGTACAACGCCCACTACGACCGCCCGGCCGTCCTCGCGGCCGTGGGCAGCGTCGGAGGTCTGCGCGTGCTCGACGCGGCGTGCGGGCCCGGGTACTACGCCGGGGAACTCCTGGCCCGGGGCGCCGTTGTCACCGCCTTTGACGCCAGCCCGACCATGGTGGCCCTGGCCAGGCAGCGAACGACGGGCCGGGCACGGATCGACACGGCCGTCCTCGGCGAGCCGCTGCCCTACCCGGACGGCGCGTTCGACCTCGCCGTGTGCGCTCTCGCCATCCACTACGCCGCCGACAGGGCGGCAGCCTTCGCCGAGTTCTTCCGGGTCCTGCGGCCGGGCGGCGCGCTGGTGATCTCGACCCAGCACCCGGTCACGGACTGGCT
>WNGK01009577.1_pt1 | contig 20561 bp, 20 predicted proteins | sample 5400601 | NCBI WGS metagenome assembly WNGK01 (sample SAMN13153376, study PRJNA577476) | soil metagenome | isolation source: 60 cm soil or saprolite under Garry oak tree replicate 1 | place: USA:California | collected 2016-06-15
GCGCTCGGGGACGACGTGGGTGTGAACATCGATGACGGGGTTTGGCCTCACGCGCTCCCGGCCTCTACCGGGCGGCCGGTGCGGCCTGCACGCCGCGCAGGCCGGCCGCGTCGATGGCGCGCTGGACGAGGCCCGAGCGCCTGGCCTGTGCCATCCACGTGGTGACGTAGGCGAGCGCGGTGGGACGGCCCTTGGGAAGCGCGAGCGCGAGCTGCACGACGTCCAGCCGGTCGTCGAGGACGCGCGCGCCGGGCAGCCGATCCGCCAGTCCGAGGAGCATGAAGCGATTCTGCGCGTACGCGTCGGCCTTTCCCTCGCGGATCAGCTCGAAGGCGGCGGGCTCGCTGTCCGCGGGCGTGAGCTGGGCGTTCTTGAGCGTGCGCTGGAGCATGAGGGCGGTGGCCGCGCCGCGCGCAGCCGTCACGCGCACTCCGGGCCGGTCGGCCTCGGCGACGCTGGCGATCGGCGAGCCGGGACGAACGAGGTATGTGATGTCGACGACGACGTAGGGCGGCGCATAGTCGATCACCGCTCGCCGTGCCGGATCGATGGCGAGAACGGCGACATCCCAGGCGCCGGTCTTTGCATCGTCCATCAGGCGGGCGATCGTCGTGTACTCGATGGGCGCGAAACCCACGCCCGCGTCGGCGGCCAGTGCCCGGCCGAGCATGAACGCCGTCCCCGAGAGCTCGCCGGTCTCGCGGTTCTTGCTGGCGATGACGGGATTGCCCGTGAAGAGGGCGGCGCGGAGCTCACCCCGAGGCGCCAGCTCCGCCTTGATGGACGGGCTCGGCGCGGTGAGCCGGCCCGCACAGCCGGCCACGAGCGCGACCCCGACGATGCCCGCGATGACCTGCGCCGCCCTCATCGAAGGCACTACGGCTTGAAGACGTCGATGCCGACGATCACCACCTTGCCCGAGCTCTTGTTCTCCGCCCAGTGCGTCACGTCAGGCGATTCAGTGATGACATCACCGGGGTTGTGTTGCTTCTGGAAGCCGCCCTCGCGCATCTCGGTGAGCGTTCCCTCCAGGATGTACGCGAACGCCGGGCGGTCCTTGTGGCTGTGAACCCCGGCCACGGCTCCGGGCTCGAACGTCAGGCGCCGGAGACGGAGCTGATGTCCCGGCAGATCCGGCGCGAGATCCACCGTGCTGACGACCTTCGCGTCCACGCCCTTGGTGTCCTGCGGCGGGCTCATCTGCCCAACCGCTGTCCCGAGTCCGAAGCCAACCAGCAACGTGAGAAGCCAGACCACGAACCGAAGCGACCGCGGTGACTTCATGTGCGTTCCCTCCACGATGTGTATGGCCCAGCGGGCCGCCCATTGACGCCGGGACTCTAGCACGGCGACAATCCGGGCGGCGCTCGCACGCGAGGAGGTTCACCCCCGATGAAACCGCCCGTCGAATTCCAGGATCGCCGTGAGTACCGGGAGCGGATGAACGCGCTGCTGACGATCGATCGTCGCCGCACGGTGATGGTCACCGTCGACATGCAGCGAGACTATCTCGACCCCGAGGTGGCGACGTCACCGGTGGCGCCGGACGAAGCCGAGCGCGTGATGAAGCACGCGCGCGACCTGCTCGACTTCGTGCGTGGCGAGGGCCTGCCCGTCGTTCACGCCTACGTCAATCGGCGGCCGGCCGAGCTCGACCGTCACGTCATCGCCGGCCAGACGTTTCGCATCGCCCAACGGAACGGGCTGAGCCAGAACGCTCAGGTGGGCGTGCGGCACATTCCCGACCGCCAGGAGGGCTCGCCCCAGGCCGAGGTGCCGGCGCTCCTCGTCGCCCCGGCCGACGTGCACGTGACCACCAAGAAATCTCTGGACAGCTTCCTCCACACCGATCTCGACTTCCTGCTGCGTCAGGTCTATGACGCCGAGACGGTCGTGCTCGCCGGCGTCAACACCGACACCTGTGTCTACTCGACGGCGTTCGGCGCGTCCAATCGCGGCTATCAGACCGTCGTCATCTCGGACTGCGTCGCCAGCATGCGGGGCAAGGACCACCACTGGATGGCCCTCGAGCTGATGGCGCGATCCATCGCGTGGGTGTTGAGCGTCGAGGAGCTCAAGGCCAAGCTGCGCGCCGGCGCCTCGCTCCGGTCGTGAGGCCGGAGCTCGATAAGAAGCGCGTCCAGGAGTTCGCCCGCAAGGTGTTCGGGTTCTACACCGGCGGCGTGCTCACGCTGATGATCGAGCTCGGCTACCGTCACGGCCTCTTCGAGGCGGCCGCGCAGGGCCCGGCGACGAGCTCTGAGCTGGCCGCGCGCGCCGGCCTCGACGAGCGGTACGTGCGCGAGTGGCTCGGCGCGATGGCCACCGGCGGCGTGGTCGACTACGACACGGCCACCAGCCGCTTCACCCTGCCCGCGGAGCACGCGCAGTGTCTCACCGGCGCATCGAGCCGGAATCTCGCCCCGGGGAGCCAGACGCTCAGGATGCTGGCCACGCGACTGCCGAAGGTCTCCGACTGCTTCCGCCAGGGCGGTGGCGTGCCGTACTCGGAGTTCCGGCCCGACTTCACCGAGGCCATGGACGCCTCGTGGCGGCGGATTTACGACGGGCTGCTCATCAAGGCCTTCCTGCCGCTGGTCAAGGGCGTTCCGGAGCGGCTCCAGCAAGGCATCCGCGTGGCCGACGTCGGCTGCGGCACCGGTCATGCGGTGAACGTCATGGCGCGCGAGTATCCGCGCTCGACGTTCGTCGGCTTCGACCTCGGCGAGGACGCGATCGCCCGCGCGCGTGCCGAGGCCCATGCGATGGGACTCGCGAACGCGCGGTTCGAGCGCCTCGACGCGACGACGCTGCCGCCCGATCCGAAGTTCGACCTGATCACCTCGTTCGACGCGATCCACGATCAGCGCGACCCCGCCGCCGCGCTGCGCCGGATCGCCGGGGCGCTGGCGACGGACGGCGTCTACCTCATGATGGAGCCGCGCGCCTCGTCTGCCCTCGCCGACAACCTCGGCCAGCCGTTCGCACCGTACCTGTACGGCATCAGCGTGCTGCATTGCATGACGGTCTCGCTCGCCGAGGGCGGGGCTGGGCTCGGAACGGCCTGGGGCGAGCAGCTCGCGCGACGCATGCTGGCCGAGGCCGGGTTCAGGCGTGTCGAGGCGCTGGAGGCGCCCGGGCCCCAGAACACGATCTACGTCTGCGGCAAAAGCGCGTAGCGGCGGAGCGGATAGCGCGTCAGCACTAGTGCGGCCGCCTCATTGACCGCTATCGGCGTCGCCTCTAGCTTGGATGTGATGGTATGGACGGGTGAGAACCTCTTCAAGCGCTTCCTGGCCGATCACCGTGGCCACGCTGGCTTGACGACCTCGGCGTCCAGCTCCCTCGCGGGGCCCACGGTCGCCAGTTGCCGCTGCGGCGCGTTCTTCGAGTCGTGGACGCACGCTGACGGCCAGTGGAGCGCGCGGATCGGCAACGGACCATCGCGCACGCTCTCGACCCGCTGACCTTTCCTACCTGTCCAGCCACACCTCCTGCATCCGAGAGTAGTTGTAGAGCGAGTTGTGGGGGACGAGGTTCTTCACGTACGGCCAGCGAGTGAAGTACTCGGTACGCCAGCCCAGCATCGGCCGGGCCACGTCGGCCTCGAGCTTGCGTTGGATCTCCCACACCCGTTTGAGCCGCTTGTCGCGATCGAGCTCCTCTGACTGCTCGTCGATGAGCCGGTCCATCGCCTCGTTGCAGTAGTCGGTGTAGTTCCGGGCCGTCCCGCACTTGTAGTTCTCGAAGAGGTAGGCGTCGGGATCGTCGAACGCGCCCGCGGTGAGGTTGGCGCCGATCACGAACTCGCGACGGGCCAGCGCCGGGAAGTACTGCGCGGTGTCGAGCTGTTTCACCGCCGCCTCCACCCCGACCTGGCGGAGCTGATCGGCGACGAACGACGCCAGGTCCACGTAGATGGCGATCGCACGCGTCGTCAGCTCGAGGCGCAACGGCTTGGCGGGGCCGGCGCCGGCCTGAGCGAGCAGCCGCTTGGCCTCGGCCTTGTCGACGGCCGGGTCGCGGTAGCCCGGCAGCGCCTTGAGGTCCTTGTCGAGCAGCCCCCAGGATCCCCACGGCTTGGGCATGAGCGCGGCGCCCACGACGGCGCCGTTGTAGCGGACGCCCTTGACGTAGGCGTGGCGGTCCATGGCCAGGCTGACGGCGCGACGGATGACGACGTTGTCGAACGGCGGCTTCTTGTGATTCATGACCACGTTGTCGCTGCCGTTCTGACCGATCTCGGTGACGATCATCGAGGGCACGTTCTTCTTGATCGTCTCGGCCATGAGCTTCGTCATCTCGAGCGGGATGCCGGTGTCGAGCCGGCCGGTCTGCAGCGCGGCCAGCCGCGTCCCGCGCTCGGTGATGATCGGATAGCGGATGCCGTCGAGATACGGGCGATCCTTCACGAAGTACTCGGGATTGCGCTCGAGCTCGACCATCTGCCCCCGGGTGTACTCCTTCAGCCTGAACGGTCCCGTCCCCACGCAGCGCTGGCGTAGCTCGGCCAGCGGCACGTGGGCGGGATACACGGGCGAATACCCAGACGCGAGCATCAGGATCAACGAGGGCTGGGGCCGCTTGAGCCGGAAGATCACCGTGTGGGCGTCGGGCGCCTCGATGGCCTCGACGTTGGCGTACCAGTCTTTCCGCGGGCTCAAGCGGAGCTTGGCCGGCACGTCCTTGGCCTCGCGCACGACGTCGAAGGTGTACTTGACGTCGGCCGAGGAGAACGGCTTCCCGTCGTGCCACTTCACGTTCTTGCGGAGGAAGAGGACGAGGTTGCGGTAGCTGTCCTGCCACGACCAGCGCTCGGCCAGCTCGGCGATGACGGTCTCCACGCTCTCGACCGGCTTGAGCGGATCGAAGGTCACGAGATTCGAGTAGCAGGGCGCCACCGGCCACACTCCGGAGATGGTGGACGACTCGTGGATCGAGAATCCCGGCGGATCCTCCATCAGCATCGCGTTGAGGATGCCGCCCCGCTTCGGCGTCTGGCCGACGGCTGGCCATCCCGCCGCGGCGAGCGTGGCGATCACGGCCAGCAGGGCGACCGCGCAACGTGATCTCATGGGTTCAGCCGAGTCTCATCACGTCGAGTGTGGCGCGGCCGACGAGGCCGTAGGGGCTGGCCAGCGTCTCGGGGATCTCGAAGTGGTTGTAGCCCTGGCCCACGATGAGCGCGTGGAGCCGGCCCGCGGTCCTGAGCGCCTCGGCGAACTCGCGCGATTGCCGCTGGAACTCCGGCGATTCCTGATCACCGTAGGCGACGATCACCGGGCACGGGATGCGAGCCAGATGGCGCTGAGCACTGTGGTCGTGCTCGATCCGATCGTCGAACTTCACGTAGCTCGACCGCGCCGACAGCCGCGGGCCGCGAAGATCGTACATGCCGCTGATGCAGACGCCGCCCTTCACCACGTCGCGAGGCAGGCCGAAGTCCGTGCTCCAGTCGGTGACGAGCACGGTGCCGGCGAGATGGCCGCCCGACGAGTGCCCGGCCACGTAGATGCGGCCGGGATCGCCGCCGAACGAGGAAGCGTGCTTGGCCACCCACGCGACCGCCCGACGCACCTGAGCCACCATGCCGTCGAGGCCCACCTCCATCACGGTGGCGAAATCGGGCACGACGTAGTGAGCGCCGGCTCGCACGAACGCTTCTGCCGCATACGCGGAGTCCCTGGCCTTCCCCGTCCGCCAGGCGCCACCGTGAACGAACACCAGGACGGGAGCGTTGGCTCTGGCCGTCGGGTAGATGTCCAGCGTCTCGATGGCGCTCGCGCCATACGCCACGGTCTTCGGCGCGCCGAGCCGCGCGCGCACTCCATCGCTGTTGACGACGTACCGCTTGAGGACCGCGTCCATGTTGGGCGCCCAGGCGCGCTGGTCGTACGCGCGATCGAGCGCGTCCTGGTCATAGTCGAGGAAGACCTTCGGCTGGGCATGGGCGCGTCGGCCGGTCGCGGTGACTGCGAGGCCGACGAGCAGCGCGCGACGCGAGAGCGGCGGCATTCCTCTCATGGTGGTGGCCCCTCACGAGCGGAAGGCGGCTTCTGGCGAAGGAGGGCCTGATCACGGTCGGCCACGGTCTTCTCGAGCGCGGCGGCGCGAGCCTCCGCCGAGCGCGCCCGTGAGCGCCAGCGCCACACCTGGATCCACAGCGGGAACCCGGCCACGACGAGGCCGGCGGCGAGGGCGGCGAGGACGACGCCGGCGAGCGGCACGGCATCGAGGCTCCAGGTGAGGAATCGGACGCTGGTGGGCACTCCGTTCTGGAGCGCGAACACTGCGATGACCGCCGCGACCAGCGCCGCCACGACGTACCCGATGGCCATGTGCGGGGGATTATAAACGGACGGCGACCGAGGTGGCCGACGGGCTACGCGCTCTCTTCGGCTTCCCTCCTGAACTGGGTGTCGGACGCCCGCGGGCTGCTCTCCATCAGCCGTGGATACTCGCGCGCGAACGTGGCGACGATCTCGTCCGCCGGAACGTCGGCGTGGGCACCGTGGTCGCGCAGGTACTCCATGTGACGGCGGCCGCCCCGGTCGTAGGCGTGAAAGAGCGAGTCCGACCGGCCGTCGAACTCGAGGGGGCGGACTCCGAACTTGTCGCAGAGCACGCGATCGAAGGCCGGCGTCGCCTTCACCCACCGGCCGGCCACCGCCATCTCGGTGTAGCCGTGATAGTAGAAGACGTCTCCGCCGACCAGCGCCCTCAGCCGGGGCGTGCAGAGGTGATTGCGCACGTCGGCGAAGCCGACCCGAGCCGGAATGCCGCTCGCGCGCGCGACGGCGGCGAGCACCGCCGCCTTGCCGACGCAGAACCCGTCTCCACGGGCCAGCACCGCGCTCGCGCGGAAGGTGTCGAGCGAGCGGAAATCGCAGTAGGGCGTGTAGACGATCCCGTCGCGGACGGCGTAGTAGAGGCGCACGGCCCGGGTCACCTCGTCGCTCTCGTCACCGGCGGCCTGGCGGGCGAAGGCGGCGATGTTCGGAGCGGCGCTGTCGATGAAGGCGGTGGGGAGCAGGAAGTCCGGCACGTTTGGAGTCTACTTCAGCGCGGCAAACACCTCACGCGCGAGCCGGGGAAGCTCGGGATCGCGCGCGCCCATGATCAGCACGGTGTCGCCCGGGCGCGCCTCGCGGGCGACCCACGCGCGCACCGCCGCGTGATCAGGCGCGTAGGCGCAGCCGATGTCCTCGGCCAGCGCGCGGCTCGAGATGTCCCGGGCCACGGTGCCGCCCGCGTAGAAGATTTCCGCATAGCAGAAGCGGTCCTCGGGTCGCAGGAGCGAGGGCAGGAGCTCGCGAAGCTCGGGGCGCAGGAAGCGCGCGGGCCCGAAGCCGTGCGGCTGAAAGACCGCGAGCACCCGGGACGCGCCGGCCTGCGCCGTCGTGATCACGGCGCGCAGCTTCTCGCCGTTGTGGGCGTAATCGTCCACCACGCGGATGCCCGACGCCGTCACACCGATCCGCTCGAACCGGCGCGCCACGCCCGGGAACCGCCCGATCAGCGTCTCGACGGTAACGGTGTCCAGCCCGAGCTCGAGCCCGATCAGCGCCGCCGCCGTCGCATTCTCGAGGTTGTGGAGACCCGGCAGCAGCACGTCGAGCTTGAGCTCGCTCCCGCGATACCGCAGCATGCCGGCCGCGCGCTCGGCTCCCAGGCCGAGCACCTCCAGCGCCGCATCGGCGCCGGCGACCGTGCCATAGGTGATGGCGTTGAACGTCTGCCCGATCGCGGTCGCTTCCGGGCACCGCGCGTTGACGAGGAGCGTGCTGCAGGACGCGGCGAACGTGGCGAACTGAGCGCGCAGCGCCGGCAGCTCACCGTGGTCGCGGCTCACGTTGTGGATGAGGCCGATCGCGGGGCGGTAGCCGACCAGCGTGCCGTCGGACTCGCACGCCTCGGCGATGACCGGGCCGTCGGCCGGCCCGGGAAGAAAGCAGCCGGCGGAGCCCTCACCGACGCCGGCCGCGCCACCGATCACGGTCGCCGGCCTCCCGGCCTCGCGCACGAGCCACGCGATCATGCCGGTGATCGTGCTCTTGCCGCTGGTGCCGGCGATGGCCACGCCCGGCTGGCCGGCGTTGACGACCTCGGCCAGCAGCGCCGGACGCGAGATGCGCGCGAGCCCGAGGGCGGTGGCGGCCTGCATCTCCGGTGTGGATGCCTCCACGGCGGTCGAGTGAACGAAGCGTCCGATGCCGCGCGTGATCGCGCTGCCGTCGTGCGGCAGGACGACGATGCCGGCGGCGCGCAGCCGGGCGGCGACGTCCGAGCTCTTGCCCTGATCGATCGCCCGGTCAGAGCCCTGGACGTCGTGCCCGCGCGACCGCATCAGGCAGGCCAGCGGCGCCATGCCGGCGCCGGCGATCCCCGAGAAGTGGTAACGCATCATGCAAGGCCTCGTGCAGTCGGAATGCCAGACCTCCCGGCCGTCGATGGTGACGCTTTCATTCGAGTTTAGGGTCGGTCGGTGCCAGGTTCCGAAATTTTTCCGACCGGTTGTCACGCCGAAATGTCGAGCCGGTGACAGTGATGTAGAGTACGCCGCCAGGAGGGACGGTTATGGCCCGCAAGTCCACCCCCACGCCCAAGTCCGTGACGCCCGACACGATCGATCCCCGCCATCGCTGGGACCGCCCGCTGCAGGCCCCCGGCCACATGCCGGTGGACTTCGAGGAACGCGTGGACTTCCGGCGCCTGCAGGGGTATCGGCTCGCCCGCGTTCGTCAGGCGCTGGCGCGCTCGGGCCTGGGCGCGCTGCTCGTCTTCGACCAGTACAACATCCGCTACATCTCGAGCACGGTCATCGGCGAGTGGGCGCGGGACAAGCTCACGCGCTGGTCGCTCCTCACCGGCAACGGCGAGCCATGGGTGTGGGACTTCGGCTCGGCAGCGCGCCACCACAAGCTCTACGCGCCGTGGATCCCCGAAAAGCAGTCGCTGGCTGGCATGGTCGGCATGCGCGGCGCGGTGTCGCCAAAGGCGGGGCTCTTCAAGCAGGCGGCGCTCGAGATCAAGAAGATCCTGAAGGACGAGGGCGTGGCCGACATGCCGCTCGGCATCGACCTCGTCGAGCCGCCGTTCCTCTTCGCCCTCCAGGAGGCCGGCGTCCAGGTGAAGGACGGCCAGCAGGTCATGCTGGAGGCGCGGATGATCAAGAGCCAGGACGAGCTGACGCTGCTCAACATGGCTGCCGCGATGGTGGACGGCGTCTACCAGGACATCTACGAGGCGCTCAAGCCCGGCGTGCGCGAGAACGAGATCGTCGCGCTCGCCACCAAGCGGCTCTACGAGATGGGCTCCGACTGCGTGGAGGCCATCAACTCGATCTCGGGCGAGCGCTGCAGCCCGCACCCCCACAACTTCACCGACCGCATCATCCGCCCGGGCGACCAGGCCTTCTTCGACATCATCATGTCCTATACGGGCTACCGAACCTGCTACTACCGCACCTTCAACGTGGGCAAGGCCACGCGCGCCCAGAAGGACGCCTACACCAGGGCCCGCCAGTGGATGGACGAGGCGATCGCACTGATCAAGCCCGGCGTCACCACCGACAAGATCGCGCGCGCGTTCCCCAAGGCCCAGGACATCGGGTTCGAGAGCGAGATGGGCGCGTTCGGCCTCAACTTCTGCCATGGCATCGGGCTTGGCCTGCACGAGCGGCCGATCATCAGCCGCGTCAACTCCTTCGACGACCCGATGGAGCTGGAGGCCGGGATGATGTTCGCGGTCGAGACCTACTGCCCGGCCACGGATGGCGTGTCGGCCGCCCGCATCGAGGAAGAGGTGATCGTGACGCCGGCCGGCGCCCAGATCATCACGCTCTTCCCCGCCGACGAGCTGCCGATCGCCAACAAGTACTAGGCTGCCCCGGGACCATCCGGGACCCTGGGCGGTCGCGGGACGGCGTGCGTGCTCCTAATACCCGGCGGCGCGGTCGACCAGATACGTTCTCAGCGAAGAGCGTGACGCACTTGTCATCGTAGCTCGGCAGGAAGCCCGACACGTGCGGCGACAGGATCACGTTGTCGCACGCGTAGAGCGGATGCCCGGGCGACGGCGGCTCCTGGGCGAACACGTCGATGGCGGCACCGGCGATCACGCCGTCGCGGAGCGCCGCGGCCAACGCGGATTCGTCGACCGTCGCACCGCGCCCGACGTTGATGAAGTATGCGGACGGTTTCATGCTCAGAAGCTCGGCCTTGCCAATCATCCTCTCGGTCTCACGCGTCAGCGGCGTGGCCATGACGACCACGTCGGAGCGGGCGAGCAGTTCGCCGAGTTGGCGCGGGGCATACCACGCGTCCGGGAGCGCGCCGTCGGGGTCGCCCGTGCCGGGGAGCGCGTAGCCGGTGTCTTCGCGCTTCGAGGGATCGCGCTTGCATGCGAGCACCGTCATGCCGAACGTCTTGGCGAGACGCGCGAGCTCCCGACCGATGCTGCCGTAGCCGATGATGCCGAGCGAGGCGCCACGCAGTTCGCTCGGCACGAACAGCGGCCAGCGCTCGGCATCGGGCGGCCACGTCCCCCTCGCCTGCCAGGCGACCATGCGCGGCACCCGATGCGCGAGAGCCAGCAGCATCGTCATCGCGTATTCCGCGATGGTGGCCGCGTGCACCCCGCTGGTGGTGGTGATCGGCACTGTGCTGTGCGTGTAGAGGGGATGATCGACGAGCGCGTTCACGCCGGCCATGTGGAGCTGAACCCACTTGAGACGCGGCACGCGGGCGAGGTCGCGAGGCGGTGACATCGAATAGAGCACGTCGACGCTCATGTAGTTTGCGCTCTCCGGCTCCGCGCGCAACACGGTGAGCCGGGGCGAGACCGCACGCAGGCGGTCGAGCAGCGATTCGCTGAAGGGCATGGTAACGAGGATCGTGGTCGCGCTCAACGCGAGATCCCGCGTCCGTTACTTGATGGCGTAGGGGTTGATGGGCGTGCCGACGCCGCGAGTAACGGGCAGCGGCGGCGCGACGAGCAGGAAGGCCCAACGGCCGTCGGACGCGCAGTCGGCCGCCAGCTCCTCCAGGTAGAAGATCTCACCGAGCGTCAGGCCCATGTTGGGGATGGCCAGGACGTGGAAGGGGTTGCGAAACGCGGGGAGCATCTCCGAGGGCCGGACCTCCACCGCGTAGTTGTCGCTGGCGATCGCGGCGATCTGGCGCGCGTGCAGCCACGGCGCGGTGTGGATCGACACGCCAGGAAAATTGTCCAGGTCGTAGCCGCGCCAGTCGTTCTTGTCCAGATAGCGCGTCATGTGGCCGGTGCGAACGAGCAGCAGGTCGCCGCGCTTGACCTCCACCTTTTGCGCCGCGGCCGTCCCCTCGAGATCGGCCACGGTGATGGCGTAACCCGGCTCCAGCGCGCGCACGCCCTTGTAGCGCGCCACGTCGAGCAGCACGCCGCGGCCGGCCAGCTTGCTCTTGGTCTTGTCGATGCTGTTCTTGGCCGCGCCGGTGCTGGTCACCAGGTCGGCGTCGTAGCCGTTCCACATCTTTCCCTCGTAGAAGATGTGGGCGAGGCTGTCCCACTGGGTCACACACTGGAGCGGCATGACGATCCAGTCGTCGGAGCCGCCGTAGCCCTGGGCCTCGCGCACCTGCTCGGGGGTGCGAGGCCGGTCGCCGCCGTCGCGGAACATCGCGTGGATCGGATTGAAGCGCTGGCGCGTGCCGCTCTGCGGGCCCTCGCGCTGCAACGGAATGCCGAGCGCGAAGATTTTGCCCGCCGTCGCGAGCCGGCAGCCCTCGGCGATCGTCTCCGGCGTGATGTAGTTGAGGGTGCCCAGCTCGTCGTTCGGCCCCCACTTGCCCCAGTTCCGCACCTGCAGCGCCAGCGTCCGAAGCGCGTCCTCGCTCATCCCGCCTCCCGGGCTCTCAGTCCACCACCTGCGGCCGGAGCCGCTCGGCGATGATGTCGATGGTGTCGTGGATGGCGGGATAGGTCGAGTACGACACCTCGAGCGCGATGTGGCCGCAGCCCAGCGCTCGGAAGCCGCGCAGCTCTTCGGCGATCTTCGCGACGGTGCCGGTGATCACGTGACGGCCGCGGATCAGCGCCATGTCCACCGCGGCCTGGTGCACGCCCTCGATCACGATCGGGATGCGCAGCGACAGCGCGGGCTCCCCGTCGCGTCCGGCCTCCTTCCAGAAGCGACGGAGCGTGTCAGCGCTCTGCTGGAAGGCGTCGCGGTTCGTCGCGGTCGCGTGCCAGCCGTCGGCGAACCGGGCGACGCGGCGGAGCGCGGCCTCGCTGTTGCCGCCGACGTAGAGCGGCGGCCGAGGCTTCTGCAGCGGCATCGGCGAGACGCTCACGTCGTGCAGCCGATGACGCTTCGTCTCGATCTTCGGGTGGGCCTGCGTCCACAGCGTCCGGAACAGCTCCAGCGCCTCCTCGCTCCGGCTCACCCGCTCCTTGAACGGCACGCCGAGGGCCTCGAACTCGCCCTCCAGCCAGCCGATCGCCGCCCCCACGATCAGCCGGCCACCGGAGAGGACGTCGACGCTGGCCAGCAGCTTGGCGACGGGAATGGGCGAGCGGTACGGCAGGATCACGACGCTGGTCCCCAGCGCGATCCGGCGGGTCACGCCGGCCAGCCACGGCAGGACGGCGAGCGGATCGAGCATGTGCTCGCGATAGATCACGTTCGCCTGGTTGGGCACGATCACGTGATCGGTGACCCAGACCGAGTCGAGCCCGCGCTCTTCGGCGCGGCGCGCGACCTCGAGTATCCGGGGAACCTCGATCGGTCGGCCGTAGTGCGGCAGGCAGATGCCGAGCTTCATCGGCCGGCAGTATACCCTTCACCGGATTTGGGCGACGGCGGACTGCTCGACAACTGGTGGGGCTAGATCCTGGCCCTCGGGAACGTCGACATGGACGGGCGAAGCGTTCGGCCGCTCACCGCGCTCGTCCCGGCCGACGAGCTACCGATCGCCGACGGCGACGAGCGCGACGACCAGCAGCGCCGCGGCCAGGGCGGCCACGGGATGCCAGAAGAACCCGATGAAGCTGCCCGTCACGGCGCCGCCGACCACGAGCTCGGTGTGGGGTGAAAACATCGCTCAGACCGCCACGTGCTTGCGCGCGGGGGCGTGGACGGTGGCCTCGAGATCGCGCGCCTCGGTGACCGCGTGCAGGCTCTTGAACGGGACACCGAAGGCAGCGTGTCCCGCGATGAGGATCATCGCGAAGTTCAGGGCGGCGGCCAGGATCTGGAGCACGGGCAGCGCGATCAGCTCCAGCACCTGCTCGCTCTTGTCGTGGAGCCAGTCGATGTCCCTCCGGAAGTCGTCGAGGGCCGGCCGCCACCGCGCCAGCAATCCTCGCCGGTCCGGAGCGGCGTATTCCGGCGCGGCCACCGGCTCGCGCGCGATGAAACCCAGCAGCGTCGGCGTTCCATACTGGGCGAAGAGGAACCAGGTGGCGGCACGGACGCTGATCCAGGCGACCGCCGCCAGGACCAACGTCATGGACATGCTGAGCGTGATCCTCGCCTGCTCGGCGAGCCAGGGCGTGAGGGCCCGGACGACCTCGCGGTAGAAGAACATCGCCTCGAAGAACATCACGAAGAGCTGGACGAGGACCATCTGGATCAGGAACTTCACCTCGCGCTGGCGGACGGCGTTCACGAACGATTGGAGGCAGGCGAAGCTTCCCGCGACGAGCACGACCAGGAATCCGTAGAGGATCGGCGGGGCGAACCGGCCAACGTCCCCGGCGCCGAGTACGGTGGCGATCACGCCCGTCATCGTCGCCCGCGACGCGTACGCGAGCACACCGGCTTCGACCAGGCACCAGACGATCAAGGCCATGAAGGCGACCCAGGGCACGCCGGGTCGGAAGTAACGCTGGGTCACGCTCCTGGTCATCGTGAACGGCACCGTGATCGTCTCGCGCAGGAACCCGGCCAGGAGTCGCACGCCGAGGTAGCTCATGGCGAGCGCCCACCCGACGGCCACGCCGCTCAGCCGGACGATGCCGACCCAGTACATCCAGACGACGCGCCCGGCGTCCCACCAGGCCAGCAGCAGCAACGAGCCGAAGCGCGTTCGCGATGCCCGGAAGGGCAGCGTGTAGATGGAGAGCTGCGTGCACCAGATGCCGGCCAGCGCCAGCAGCACGGGGAAGAGGAGGAAGACACACTTGGCCGCGGCCGCCCACGGCGAGGCCGACTCGAAGAAGAAGGTCACGAGCGTGTGCTGCAGCTTCGGGATCCAGGCGATCGGCAGGGAGGCCATCTCGGCCAGGTCGTGCCAGGAGTCGGGCAGCGTGTCGATCAACGAGTCGAGCATTTCGTGCTCTCCTTGACTACGGGCTCTCCGATGGCACACCGCTCACGATCGCGCTCGTCCGTGGGCTCGCCGCCACCGATCGGATCATCGGCGTCGGCGCCCACGGGCCCAGGACCTCGCGGCGAGGCTCCGGCCTCACCGTCTCGCGGTGAACCGGCTCGGCCTCGCGGCGCGGCTCGGGGCGAGGCTCGGGGCGAGTCGGCGGCACGTAGACGGCGGTGCGGATCTGGGGCTTCATGGTCGATTCCGTCGTGACGACACGGCGGTTCGACGAACCATAGATGACGGCCACGCCGCGGTAATTGATCCGGCGAAGGATCTTGGCGACGTAGCGGCGGGTCTCCCGATACGGCGGGACCCCGTGATAATTGATGACGGTCAACCGTCCGTCCTGACGCGCCATTTGCTCGGCTTCGCCGTGCTGCTGATCACGGTGATTCCGGGGTACCTGCTGACGCGCCCCGGAGGTGTGCCGACGCTGACGTCAGAGGCGGAGGCGGACACGGATGGACCAGCAGCGGCGAGATGCCGTGGCGGAGCGCGACCTGCTTGATGTGCGCGTGAATGTCCGTCATGGTGAGCCGCGGCTTCGGCTCTTCCGCCGGTTCCGCCACCGGCTCTTCGTCGACCGATTCGTCGACCACGGCCGCCGCGATCGCGGCCGCATCCGTGTCCGCCTCCGCCTCTGACGTCAGCGTCGGCACACCTCCGGGGCGCGTCAGCAGGTACCCCGGAATCACCGTGATCAGCAGCACGGCGAAGCCGAGCAAATGGCGCGTCAGGACGGACGGTTGACCGTCATCACCTCCGGGGCGCGTCAGCAGGTACCCCGGAATCACCGTGATCAGCAGCACGGCGAAGCCGAGCAAATGGCGCGTCAGGACGGACGGTTGACCGTCATCCTCCGCAACACTTCTCAGGCCCAGCGTTGCTGTGTCGTTCACGACGTCTCCTCCGTGTCCCGCTTTTCTGAACAGTGTCCGGACAGACGCGGGACGCAGCACGGGGGTGACGAGGCAACCGGGATGCCAGACCCCCGGATTCGGGGGGTCGGTGCAGGTTTTCGGTCAGTTACCGGTCAGTGGCGTGGGCGCAGGGCTCGGGACGCGGCGTCACGCGCTGGACACACTGCGTGACAAGCTGGACCTGGGCCTCAGGGACCGCCTGGCACGTCAGAGGCCGTAGAGCTCCCGCGCGTTGTCGCACAGGATGCGGCGACGGGACGCGTGCGGAACGTTCTTGAAGTTGTCAGCGATGGCCTGTTGCGACTCCGGCCACGTCGCATCGGCGTGAGGATAGTCGGACGCCCACATCACGCGGTCGTCGCCGAGCGCGTCGAGCATACGCAATCCAGCGTGATCCGTCTGGAACGTCGCCCACACTTGCCGCCGACAGTACGCGCTCGGCGGCATCGTGAGCGCGAGGCCGCCGTGCGTGCGCCAGTACTCCTCGGCATCGAGGAATTTGCGATAGGTGTCGTCCATGCGCTCGAGCATGTAGGGCAGCCATCCGATGCCGGTCTCGGCGAGCACGATCTTCAACGACGGATAGCGCTCCAGAGCGCCCGAGAAGATGACGGCGGCCAGCGGCTCGTCCATCTGCAGCGTCGAGCACGAGACGCGAACGCCCATGTTACCGGCCTTCGCGGCCTTGGGCCCGCTGACGGCGACGGTGCGCAGTCCACCACCGAGGTGGAAACCGATGGGAAGGCCCGTCTCGGCCGCCGCTTCCCAGAACGGCTCCCACGCGTCGTCCCACAACGGCAACTCGACGCGCGCGGCCAGGAACATGCCGGTGCGCAGCCCGATCTTTCGGAGGCTTCGGATTTCGTCGGCCGCGCTCGCCGGATCGTCGATGGGAATCAAGCCAGCGCCGATGAGACGCTCGGGCGCGGTCGCGCAAAACTGGGCAAGCCAGTCGTTGTACGCGCGATAGCAGACCTTGCGGAGCTCGGGATCGGCGATCAGCAGCGGCACGATCGGGCCGTACATCACGGTCGCGTCGATGCCGTCACGATCCATGTCGGCCAGGCGGAGCGCGGTGGTCGTCGGACGGAGGACGCCGGGCTCGAGCACGCCGCCCCGCTCGATGGCGGTACGCCGGCCGCCCTGCGCGCCGGCTGCGCCCTTGCGGCCGCCCCACGAATCCCAGCGATCGTTGCCGCAGACCCAGGAGGGCCCGTCGGCCGTGTCCACGACCTTCGGGGCGCGCTCGCGCCACTGCGCCGGCACGCGCGTCTGCCAGAGATCCTTCGGCAGCCACTGGAGATCGATGTGGTCGTCGGCCGAGATGATCCGATACTCCATCGCGTCCTCCGCTGACGTGTGGCGCTTACTTGTCGAGGAAGCCCCGGCCCTGGTCGGCGAGCTTGTTGAGCAGCGGCGCCGGCCGCCAGAAATCACTGCCGGTCTGCTTCTCGAACGCCAGCAGCCGGTCGCGGATCGTCTTGAGCCCGATCTGGTCGGCCCAGAACATCGGGCCGCCGCGATAGACGGGCCAGCCGTAGCCGTACACCCAGATGACGTCGATGTCGCTCGCACGGATCGCCTTGCCCTCCTCGAGGATCTTGGCGCCTTCGTTGACCATGGGGTAGAGCAGGCGCTCGCGGATCTCGTCGTCCGAGATCGATCGGCGCTGCACGCCGGCCTCTCGCGAGACTTCCGCGACGATCCGGTCGACCTCGGGATCGGGCTTCGGCGTGCGATCGCCGCCTTCGTACTTGAAGAAGCCGCTGCCCGTCTTCTGACCGAAACGGCCCATCTCGCAGAGACGATCGGCGACGGGCGCGCGCTCGCCCCGGCCCTTGCGGATGCGCCAGCCGACGTCGAGGCCGGCGAGATCGCCCATGGCGAACGGGCCCATGGGCAGGCCGAAGTCCGTCAGCACCTTGTCCACCTGCTGGGGCAACGCGCCCTCGAGCAGCAGGCGCTCGGACTGCTTGCCGCGCTGATGGAGCATGCGGTTGCCGACGAAGCCGTGGCAGACGCCGACCAGCACCGGCACTTTGTTGATCCGTCGCCCGATCGCCATCGCCGTGGCGATGGCCGGCTTCGCCGATTTCTCGCCGCGGACGACCTCGAGCAGCCGCATGACGTTGGCCGGGCTGAAGAAGTGCATGCCGACGACGCTCTCGGGTCGCCGCGTGGCCGCGGCGATCTCGTCGACGTCGAGCGTGGACGTGTTGGTGGCCAGCACGGCGCTCGCCTTGGCCACCTTGTCGAGCCGGGCGAACACGTCCTTCTTGATGGGCATCTCCTCGAACACCGCCTCGACGACGAGATCGGCGTCGGCGAGAGCGTTGAAGTCGGTGGTGCCCTGGATCAGGCCCATGCGCTTCTCGACGTCGTCCTTGGTCAGCCGACCCTTGGCCGCCGTCGCCTCGTAATTCTTGCGCACCACGCCGAGGCCGCGATCGAGCGCCTCCCTGGCGACCTCGATTACCGTCACCGGAATACCGACGTTGGCGAAGTTCATGGCGATGCCGCCGCCCATCGTGCCGGCGCCGATCACGGCCGCCTTGCGGATCTCCGCCGCCGGCGTCTCCGCGGGCACGTCGGGAATCTTGGCCGCCTCGCGCTCGGCGAAGAAGAAGTAACGCTGGGCCTTCGACTCCGGCGAGTTGAGCGTCTCGATGAAGAGCTCTCGCTCCCGCGCCAATCCCTGGTCGAAGGGCAGGCTCACCGCCGCTTCCACCGCCCTGATGCATGCCTCCGGCGCCTTGAAGCCGCGCGTCTGGCGCGCCACCGATTTGCGGAACTCGCTGAAGATCTCGGGCTTGCCGCGCGCGGCAGCGACCTTGTCGCCGAGATCGCGCACCTTGCGCAGCGGCCGCTTCTCGTTGACCACGCGCTCGGCGAATGCGATGGCTCCCGCGGTGAGATCACCGTCGACGATCTCGTCCACCAGGCCCAGCCGCTTCGCCTCCTCGCCGCCGATGGGATCACCGCCGACGATCATCGCGAGCGCCTTGTCGACGCCGACGAGACGCGGCAGGCGTTGCGTGCCGCCGGCACCCGGAATGAGGCCGAGCTTGACCTCGGGCTGGCCGAGCCGCGCCGTCTTCACCACGACGCGCCAGTGACACGTCATCGCCAGCTCGAGCCCGCCGCCGAGCGCGGTGCCGTGAATGGCGGCGACGATCGGCTTCGGGCTGCGCTCGATGACGTCCTGCACCTGGGAGAGCGTCGGCTCTTGCGGCGGCTTGCCGAATTCGGTGATGTCGGCGCCGGCGATGAACGTGCGCCCGGCGCATGCGATGACGATCGCGGCGGCCCCGGCATCGCCGGCCGCCTGATTGATCGCGTCGCGCAGGCCCTGACGGACGTGATGACTGAGCGCGTTGACCGGCGGATTGTTCACGGTCACGACCGCGATGCGGCCCTGACGGTCGAGGCTGACGGACTGGCTGATCTGCGTCATGCATCCCTCGTTTGGCGAAGACGTGGCGCCAATGATACTCGACCGGCACCCGCCTTGCTTCGGGGAGCAGAGTCGCGAAAGGAGGACCGAGCAACGACGTTCCATCGACGAGCCCATCGACGATCGCCCCGCCACCGCCACACCACCAGCGTCGACCATCGACCCCCTATGCTCGCCAAGGCGATCCAGGGACCAAGATCTACTCCACATAGATACGCCGCCTGGCCAGTTTGTCTTCGATCGATGCCGGAGTGGCCCTCGATGGGACGAGGGCCACTCCAATCTCGCCGAAAATCGCGAGCGAGCGGTCGTCCGGTTTGGCATCGTGCTCGCATTCGACCCGGATCGTGAAGACGGCCCGCCCTGCCCGAAAGGCCCCCCTGCTCCATTTCCCGTTTCGTCGTCTCGCGATCTGCCTCGACTGTGATGCGTGCTTCGAGCTGGGCCCGGGCAGCTGCCCGGCCTGTGGCAGCGGCACGCTGGCTCCACTCGCCCGCTTTTTCCAGAACGGCAATTCCGGGAGCCCCGCGAAAGTCCGCCGTCAGATGCTCGTGGTGGCCCAGGATCACCCGCACGTCTACGAGTACCTCAAGCGGATGTTCGCCGGGAACGACACGGTGGAGGTGATCCTCGACCGGCGTAACGGCGACCGGCGGCGCCCGGGGGCCACGCACCAGCCCGATCGCCGGCGGATGAGCGATCGCCGGCGACAGGAGATCGACAGCCAGCTCCGTGCGCTGGGATGGGCCATCGTGCTGCTGGATACCGGGCGCGATCACGAGCGCGTTCGCCCGCGCTCGCCCCGCTGATCCGGTCCCCTCGTCCTCTCGTCTAGCTCGTCGACGCCGCTCGCGCTCCCGGGGTACGTTATGATGCGCCGGTGCGCCGACCCCGCTCCGTCTCCGCGCTCGTCGGCCTAGACGTCTCCCGTCGCGGCATCGGTGGTCCCTGAGCAGCTTTCACCGCGTCGATCGGTGCCCGCTGTGCCGGGCCGAGCGCATCACGCCGTGGTTCCACGACGACGACGTGTGCTGGATCGCCGAATGCGAGATCTGCGCGGTGCCGATGGTGGTGTGGCGCTGGCATGGCGTCACGCCACCGGCTGACCACCTCACCCACATGCATGCCCGGCTGCGCGACGTGGCGACGGCTCAGATCGGCGAGTACTGGATGGACGATCACATGCGGAATATCCCCGACCACTGGCACGCCCACGCCCGACCCAGAGGTGGTTTCTTCGGCCCGGGCTCATCATTAAGATAGCGTCGAAAAGGAGGGCATCATGACCAGACGCCCATGGAAGCTGCTGAGCCTCGGAGTCCTCGCGGCGCTCGTCGGCGGGCCAGGACTGGCCGCGGCTCAGCCGGTCAAGGTCGGCGCCGTCGTGCCGCTCACCGGGCGTTACGGCGCGGGCGGTGCGCAGGTTCGCGCCGGCTACGAGATCGCCGTGGAGCACATCAACGCCGCCGGCGGCGTGACCGTGGGCGGCAAGAAGATGCCGATCGAGGTCACGATCCTCGACGACGAGTCGGACGCCACGAAGACCGTGAGCCGGATGGAGACGCTGGCCGCGCAGGGCGTGGTCGCCTACCTCGGCGGCTTTGGCTCCGACCTGCACGCAGCGGCCGCCTCGGTCGCCGAGAAGAACAAGACGCCGTACCTCGGCGTGGCCTTCGCGCTCCACAAAGTCCACGAGCAGGGCTTCAAATATCTCTTCTCGCCTTTCTGGAAGTCGCCCGACATCAAGCAGTACACGGTCGATCTCTTGAACGCGATCCCGGCCGCCGATCGCCCGAAGGCCGCCGCGATCTTCCAGGAGAAGACGGACTG
>WNGK01002332.1_pt1 | contig 20558 bp, 19 predicted proteins | sample 5400601 | NCBI WGS metagenome assembly WNGK01 (sample SAMN13153376, study PRJNA577476) | soil metagenome | isolation source: 60 cm soil or saprolite under Garry oak tree replicate 1 | place: USA:California | collected 2016-06-15
GATTCCGTTTTTCCAAAACACGCTCGTCGGCGATGCTCTCTACACGGCGGTGCTCTTCGGCGGCTTTGCGCTGGCTGAGAAATTGTTTCCTATTTTGCGCGAGCGTGATCTGAGACCCGCATAATCTGCGTAACCCAGAATGACGAGCACACGGATTGTTTCCTTTCTACCTGCGGCGACCGAGATGGCATTTGCTCTCGGTCTGGGCGATCAACTCGTGGGCATCACACACGAGTGCGACTATCCGCCGGAGGTGCAAGGCAAGCCGGTGGTCGTTCGTAATGTTCTTCCTATTGAGAAGATGAGCCAGCCGGAGATTGATGTCGCAGTCACCCAGCGAATGCGAGACGGCCTTAGCCTTTACCAAGTGGACGAGAAGCTTTTGCAGGAACTCGCTCCCGACATAATTCTAACGCAAGACTTGTGTCAGGTCTGCGCGCCTTCGGGGAGTGAAGTCACCCAAGCCCTAAGCTTGCTGCCGAAGAAACCGCAAATCCTTTGGCTGACGCCGAAATCGCTCGAAGAAATCTTCGATAACCTGCGCGAGTTGGGCCAGGCAACCGGCCGCGTGAAAGAGGCCGAAGAATTGATCACTTCCGGGCGCGCTAGATTGGAGAAAATCGCGGCCGTAACGCGGGACCTGTCGCATCGGCCGAGAGTCTTTTGCATGGAATGGCTGGATCCTGTCTATTGCAGTGGTCACTGGATGCCTGAGATGGTCGAGATAGCGGGCGGAGTCGATGCGCTTGCTCGCAAAGGAACGGACTCGGTTCGTATTCCCTGGGAAGTTGTGTTGGAGTGGGCGCCGGAAGTCTTGATCATCACGCCCTGCGGTTTCAACCTGGAGAAGGCGATCGAACAAGCACCACAGCTCTCAGGTTATCCCGGCTGGTTTGATCTTCCAGCGGTGTGCAATGACCGGGCCTATGCCACGGACGCCAACTCCTATTTCGCGCGCCCGGGACCGAGAGTCGTTGAGGGAACGGAGCTTCTGGCTCATCTAATTCATCCCGAGCTTTTCTCGTGGGAAGGATCGCAAAAAGCATTTCGCCGTGTCGAATTCTCAAAGGCAGCTCCCACCAGCTTCTCGGTCGCCAGTCTTTCATGAGGGATGACAGTGGGCGCCAGCGAACAAATCATTTCAGATCTATTTCGCAATCAATCAAAACAGAAGAGCTGCTCAAATTGTGGCGTGAGTTTCACCTGCGGGCCCGCGGCTGGAAAAGGTAACTGCTGGTGCGAGGAGTTGCCACACGTCTCGTTAGTTGCTGGCGCGGATCAAGACTGCCTCTGTCCTGATTGTCTAAGAGAAGGAATCGCCAAACTGCCCAAAGCGGGCGCGGACATTTCCGGATCGACCAACGCCACTATGACATCACCTACGCTCGTGGAGGGTGAAGACTATTATTGCGAGTGGCCCGCGATCGTGTTCACGTCCCGTTACCTCCTGCGTCGCGGCTATTGCTGCGAGAGCGGCTGTCGCCATTGTCCGTACAAGGTGCGAAAGTAGAACCTGATCATCAGCTTATCCGCGGACGCCTTGAGACCGTTTGCGTGAATCAGAAAAACAAAAGAGCGGCCAGACCTATTACTTGTCCGACCGCTCATGTTCGTAACTGAGCGTGTTTATCAGTTCCGTTTAGCCTCTTTCATCTCTTGGTCGGCACGCTGTTGGATGAAGGATTAGGCGCTGAAGTGCGCGCCGCAGTAGAAAATGCGATCGCGGCGCGCAGATTGTAACCAAAACATATCTTTTGATCGCACGGGCTAGTGTCTACGCATAATCGATCGGTTGAACCCGAAGAAAAGGGATCCGCTCCGCTTCACAGGCCTCCCTTTTCTCTTTCGGCTGCGAGTTGTTTATTTGTGCCTACTTATCTCGGGCAACCTTGCACGCAGTTGCGATGCGTTTCATTTGCCGCTCGCTCGCAAGCAGCACGGTCTGCTCCTGTACGGCCGCGACAGGCACGTATCGCATTCTTGTGCGCTTGGTTGCATCCCTTGACACAGCGCTTGTGCTCCCGGCGCCTGTCCTTTGACTTCGCCTTCTCGCTTGCGGCTCGTGCTCGCTCTAGGCCGGCGTCTGAGCGTCCCTTCGACTTCTCCGAAGCAGTGCCACGGCCTTTGTCCGCACGGCCTGCCGACGCGTCAGAAGATTTTCCAATTCCCCGGTCGACGCCCGTGCCCGCAGGTGGGCCGCCTGCCGAACGACCTGCGCCACGCCCGCGCCCCTGAGCCGAAGCCATGACCTGGACTCCCGCGATAAGTAGGAATACCAATCCCAATCTCGCGATCATTTTCAATGATTTCTGCATAACTTTCCCTCCATCAATATAGTTATTCAAACGTCAGGGGGGACAAGATGAGAGGAGGGCACAACGATTTTAGCACCAATTGCTACGGTCGGAAAGTCACCTTCCATGGAGACGGCAATCTTTCTGGAACCTATAGCGGAGCCAGATCTTCCGTTTCACCCTTGAACAACACGAGCGGAGAGCGGCCTTACCTTTGCCGTTTCGCGACGTGTAGTCGCCCTTCCCTTACGCGACTGCTGCCTGATAGAGTGACCGGCAGATTACGGCAACTCGCAAACTAAATTCATTAAGAATGAGGAGAACGCCATGAAAAGATTTTTGTTTCTAGCGGCAGTAGCAGGCATTGGAGCCGCGCTCGGTTTGGTTACATCTGCTGCTCAACACAACAATGAGAAGATTAGCTTTGATTTGGTGCCTGCTTCCAGCACGATCCAGACCTGTCTGCCAAATGCCTCGGCCCATGTTACGGTTTTTCTGAAGGACCAGATAAGAGGCCTTGACACTTTGGAAATTAAGGCAGATGGGCTCCCTCCCAATACCAGTTTTTCGGTCTTTCTGCTGGAAGAGCCCTCCAGTCCGTTTGGTGCGGCACAGTATATCGCCGACTTCGATACCAACGCGGCAGGCCGTGGCTCTCAGCGTGTCGATGCTGTTATCGAAGAGGCTTTCTCCAGCACGCTCGTCGGTACCACCCGCATTCGCAAAGAGCTAAATCACGTGGGCATCTGGTTCTCCGATCCAACGGCCGATGACTTTTGCTTCGCACCCGGAACCGGTCAGGTGACACCATTCGACGGCGATGGGCAGGCAGGAGTACAGGTGTTGTCGTCCAGAAATGCCCTGCCCGGCGCGCCGCTTCCATGATTGATCTGAGTTACCTGCTTGCATAGTCTGGCCGTCTAACGGTTCTATGATCGGGCCTTCAAGGCGCGGCTGAATCCGTTTCGCCAGCCAGAAGATTTGTCATGCCTAAGCCTGAGAGCAGCGAAGAGCGACTCAGACTACGTTGTGTGATTATTCTTTGGCAATGACGATCGACGGCTTTGCGCACGGCTCTTCTTTCAAAACTCTCCATTTCGTGCTTAATATAGAGAACGTTTGATAATCGGTCGTCCCTGCGGGAGCGGTTGCGGCTCGTGAGCCACCGTTGTCTCAGTGACGACTGCAAAGATTGCGGAGGAGGCCAACTTGAATGACTTACACCGTTGCGGAACCCTGCGTCAATTGCCGTTATACGGATTGCGCATTGGTCTGTCCGGTTGAGGCTTTTCATCTTGACGACGATATGCTGGTGATCAATCCGGAGACGTGCATCGACTGTGACGCGTGTGTGCCGGAGTGTCCGGTGGAAGCAATTTTCCCGGAGGATAAAGTGCCTGCGGAGTGGGCGCATTTCACACCGATGAATGCGGAAAAGTCGCTGAGCGGTTTGCCGACAATCACCGCCCGGCTTGATCCTTTGTGCGAATAGCGCGCGGTTCCAAAGTAACGTTCGAAGTGAATGCCGAAGCTCCACTTGCGAGATTTTTATTGACATAGAGTCTTTATGCAATTTGAAAGACGAAACCGATGAAGCGACGAACAAAGCGTGTACTGGGCGGCCTCGCATTTGCCGCCGGTTCGCTCGGAGCCCTGGGTGTGGTCGCGATTAAGAGAAATCTAAGGGAGAGGCGCCGGCGAGCGGCGACGCAGGGCGCGGTTGATGTCTGGGCGCGGCCCGGCATGAGCGTGACGTTTCGTGCTGAACTGATGCCCGGGCGCGATCGTGCCGAAAGAACGTTTCGCGTGAAGGAACTTCTGTCCAGCGGCCGCGTGTCGCTTCAAGGCACTGGTGGCGAACACGCGGAAAGAGAGTTTGAACCGATCAACTGAACCGCAGTAGCGCGGGGGTTCCGCGGCACACTCGGGCAATCCCCAACTAGTTTCTGATTTGTTAATTATCCATTGCGCGAGGCGGAATCTTCACCACGTATAAGTCCGCCCGGGTTCCATCACACTCAATTTCGGAACACCTAGCGCGTTCAGTTCCTTGATCAATGTGTCGCGATAAGTAGGTTTGAGGTGCACGGCAAGAATGTCGAGGCCGTTGTGGCTGAGCTTTCGTAACTCCCTGCCGAGTCCGGCAGGCGTGAAATGCCGCGATACTTCTGCCAGCCGCGCGAGCGAGTTGGGAAACGAGGCTTCAATCATTAGGGCGTCAAGATGAGGCGCTTGATTGACAGCGTCCCAGAAATCCTGTGTCTCGGCCGTGTCCGAGCTGAAAGCGACGGTTGACTTGCCGTCGGAAACGATCAGGCCGACCGTGGGCACGATGTGGTTCACGGGGATGGCGGTTACCTTCAGATGGGCCACTTTGAATTCCTGACCCGTCGGCACGGGGACATACTGCATCACCGGCCCATAGTTGTTCTCCATACCGATGAAACGCGGATACACGTTCCAATTGAAAACGTCACGCTCGAGCAGGTCAATCACCTCCTGGGTGGCGTGAACGCGAATCGGCTCTTTCAGCGTGGCAAAGAGATCGTCGATGTAGATCGGCAGGCTCGCAATGTGGTCCATGTGAGGATGAGTGATAATGACATCGCGGACGGTTTGCCGCTGGGAGTCAGTCAGCGCGATAGCTATGCTGCCCGCATCAACCGTGACGCAGTCGTCTATAAGAAAGCAGGTCAGTCGTTGGTCTTTCGTGGCGCAGCCCTGGCCATCAAACGTGCTGGGTAAGAGTTGGATTTTCACGAATCAGCCCTGGTGAAGCTATCTTCACGAGCCCAACATAGTACAAGCCGGGTAAAAAGCCAATGACGACTTGCTTGCGAAACCCTATTCGCGTGGTTTTTAAGTTGTGCGCAAACGCTGCTGAAGGTCTTGTAGCGCTTGCAAATATACAACTTCGCGCTCGCGTGCCGCCTGTTCGCTCTTGAGAATACCCCGAGCAACGCGGCTGCGATGGAACGCTAGCTCGCTGCCCGTCTGGTTGAACTGCATGCAGGCGCGCCATTTTGTCATGCCGCCGCTGGTCAGCGCGTTAAAGGAAGCACCCATGCGTCGGTAGATGCTGCAAAGCTGATCGTATTCCTGCTGAGTGAGCGCGCCACTCTGAAAATCGGGTAAGAGAAACTCACGAACGACGCGACCTTCTCTACGCAGCGCAAAAGTTATGACAACGAGCAGGATAACAAACGCCGGCACCATAATGACGACATAAGCGAGAATGAAGCCGAGGAGACCGCCGACGACCGCGGAGCCGTTCCAGATGCCGTGCATGGTCATCGCCGTAAACAGGCCAACGATCGGCGCTATGAACTTTAGGGCCTGGTTTTTTGTTTGGCGCGCCAGGCCGAGACCGATTCCCGTCATGCTCGTAAAGAGCGGATGAGAAAAGGGCGCAAAGAATCCGCGAATTATGAAGGTGCCTGTCAGTGCACCACTCATTGCAGCTTTGCCGTAGTACTGGAAATTCTCTGTCATGGCAAAGCCGAGGCCCACCAGCGCTGCGTATACGATTCCATCAACAACGCCGTCAAATTCGTCCTTCTTCCAGAAGAAGAGAATAAACAAGATCAAAGCCTTGGAACTCTCCTCCACGATTGGAGCAAAGATGACTGCGCTGGCCGCACCGCCCGCCTGCTGGCTCTGAGTCAGCGCGGTGACGAGCATTCCGCCCACCGTATTGAATATGAAGGCAATAAACACGGCCACCAGCGCCCCCCAGAAAAACGCTGTGCAGAGCATCCACATCGGCTCAGATTCATAGCGATCGATCCAGAGCACCAGCGTCACATAGATTGGTACGGGTATCGTCGCACAAACCATTCCGATCAGCAGCGCAATGGGTCCCGTCTCAAAGCCGATCAGCAGCAGCACGAGCAGACCAAGAAAGAGCGCGATCAGAGCGGCGGTAATCCCGAGCGCGATCTTGATCGCATTCGAATGACCCGAAGGCTTGATTACAATTGTCGGAACGAAGCCTCCAGCTTGATTTGGAAACTGTGGATTGTTAGTCATCGTAGTGTACGCTCAATAGTTATAAGTTCTGAGTGGCTTTCTTTGTGTCGGTCCTGCGCCGCCACCTGATTTAGCTCGCTCGGTATTGATGTCCCTGGAGGTGTGCAAGTATATCCGGATTTGCAATCCGATAACCAGTAAAGATCGGACCGGGTAGTGTCCCCAAGAGTGTGTTGCTATGGCACGAGGGGCACTAGCCCGACCGTGAGGGAGGGCTCCGGCCCGAATCGCAAGTGAGCCCTCCCTCACGGTCGGGCTAATGCACCGGCAACACACAAATAGGAAACTACCTGGGACCGAGCGTCTGTGTCGCAGAGCCGTTATCTATCTCGCACAGGTCAAAGCCCGCCCACCGTCGATGGAGTATGTTCCACCAGTAATCCACGCGGCCCGTTCGGAGGCGAGAAAGAAAACCAGTTCGGCAATCTCACGCGCGTCCCCGACGCGGCCGAGCGGGTGGGTCTGTTTCGAATGTTCAAGAAATGCCCCGTACTGATCTTCGTCCATTCCGCCCCGCTTGTGGATCTCTGTGACCACAACCCCGGGATTTACGGCGTTGACCCGGACGCCTTTGGCTGCCAGTTCCAGCGCGGCGCAGCGCGTTAGCTGGTCCAGGCCCGCCTTTGAGACGCAATAAGCCAGCACCCCCGGAAAAGAGCGCAGGCCAGTCACGCTGGAAACATTGACGATATTGCCGCGTCTCTCGATCAGAAACGGAACGGCCTGCTTCATCAGAGTGAAGACGGCGCGCAAATTGATGTTGAGCATCGCATCCCACGCCTCGATCGAAGTGCTCTCAATGGTGCCTGATGAGATGTGCCCAGCAGCGTTGACCAGGACATCGATGCCGCCGAAGCTTTCGGCGGTCTTTGTAATGACCCGAGAAGCCTCGTCTTCAACAGACAGATCGGCGCGAATGGCCAACGGCGTTCCGCCACGTTTAGTGATCTCTTCAGCCACTGCGGCGAGTGCGGCTTCCTTGCGTCCAACCGCTGTTACTTTCGCGCCCGACTCGGCGAATCGCAGTGTCGTGGCGCGTCCGATGCCGGACGTAGCGCCCGTCACCAGCACGACTTTCCCGGAGAATTCCCTATCCATCTTTCGTTTCTACTTTGTCCTTGAGCTTCCGCAGCGTGTTTCTTTTCTCGCCGCAATCATACATTGACAGCGGTAGCCGAAAGGTTGACTATTATGCACAATTAGCTGCGTTAGAGGCAGCAAAAAGTCGCAACTGCCCTGGCAGTAGTCAAGGCGGCCCGGATTGACGGGCGCGGCGATTCTGATACGTAGCCTTTGCTACTCAAAAAGGACAATCGATTGGGTAACCACTCTGCCGATCATGTCTTTCCCCGATCCGCGCGTTCGAATACGCGCAGCAGCGGCGAATCTTCGCGTCGCAAGTCTTCGCGCGCACGCGCGCCGTCGAGCGTGGGCTACTTGATAATCGCGGGCGCAATAGCGGTTGCGTTGTTTTTTGGTCTTTGGTGGATGCTCGTCAGCGGCGGTGACGAAGCGCCGTGGGTACCGGCTGGTTTGGCCGCCAGCGTGGTACTGCTGGTTGCCTTGTCTGCTCGCGAAGTGGTGATGAGACGAGCCTGGACTCGTTATTTGCTTGAGCAGGATAAGCATGAGCATTCGAGCAGAGAGATTAATAGGAAAAGCGTCTCATCAAAGAACATGCATTCAACCTCACTGCATTCAGCTGCCCTGCGTGCAATTCAAAAGCAGTCAGCGGAAGCTGATTCCGCCGGAGCGTCGACCGAATCGCATCTCGAGGTCTTTCATATTTGCCAGGACTATTTGACGAGCACGGATGAAGCGTTGCGTTCCAGCAGTCTCACGACAGAAAGCAGGCTGGCCATTCGTGGCGGCCAGGAAAAGGTGCGCAGCCTGCAAAAGCATCACATGCTGATTTGGGCCAGAGATGGATCTCGCGCGCTGACGCACGAAGCGCAACAACGAGCGCGCACCTCAGACAAGATAGAAACCGCCAACCGCGCGCTGGATTGCCTCGATTCAGCTCTGAAGGTCTATCCGGATGAACCCGAACTGGAGCAGTCGAAACTGGCGATTCGCGAATTCATCGCTTCAGTAAAGGTTGCCCACTGGGTCGAGCTTGCCGAGCGCTCGGCTTTCAAGGGCCACTATCGCCGCGCTATCGAGCGATACAAGGACGCTTTGTTCTATCTGAATCGCGAGACTGTAAAAGAAGAGCTACGGACGGCCGGAGCGGAACGAATCGGCCGTGAAATAGAATTGCTGCGCGCGCATGTGGGAACGGCCGGCAGGACAACCGCAGCCGAGTCGTCCGAAAACAAAGGGAGCGATGAGACGAACGACGCGCGATGATCGTCTCTTGGACCTCTTCAGCACGTAGCGTCCTAATTTCAGTTTTTCTCTGCGCAGTCTTAGCGACCTCTGCGCCTTTGCGGTGAACAACGGTTTGAAAACACTCACCGCCGAGACGCAGAGAACGCCAAGGACGCGCAGAGAATTTCAGACCAGGACACCACCCACAGGCTGCCAGCTTTGGCATCCACAGTTTTTTGTGCGATCATTCCAAGTTTGGAACTTCACTCAGAGGCTTGAATATGAAGCCCAGGAATCTGTCGCTGCTTACGGTTGGAGATTTGAGGTCAACTATGAAATTCAGAGTTCTAACAATCTTCGTGATTCTCGTCGGTATGACATTTTTGGTTCGGGCACAGGAGCCGAGTCAGGCTCCGCCACAGAGTCCGACAGTCTCGGGCCAGCCGTCTTCAGTTGATACCCAGGGGATCAAGAATTATCTGCTGGGCCCGGGCGATGTCCTGGACGTCAGGGTTTTCGGACAGCCCGACTTGAATGCAATGGTTGATGTCGACAGCGATGGAAACATCAGCTCGCTTCCCTTCCTCGAGGCGCCGATTCGCGCAAAGTGTCGCACCGAGAAGGAAGTTCAGAAGGACATCGCGGCTGCTTATGCGAAATATCTTAAGAACCCGCAAGTCAGCGTCCGCATTGCCGAACGCAAGAGCCGCCAGCCGGCAACTGTGTTCGGGGCTGTGCGAGCGCCGACACGAGTACAGATGCTCCGAAAGGTTCGGCTCAACGAGATCATGGCTGCGTCGGGAGGACTTACCGAGCGCGCATCCGGCACAGTTCAAATACTGCACACTGAACCCTTGATGTGCCCGCAACCAGGAGAAGAGGCGGAAGCAGCGCAGATCGATGGAACCAGAATCCCACTGGAGGTCGTTAAGATTTCCGACCTGAAAGCCGGCAAGCCGGAGGCAAACCCATTCATTCGGCCAGGCGATTACATCGTCGTAACGGAAGCCGAACCCGTTTACATCACCGGAAGCGTTGTTTCGCCTCAGGGCGTCTTTATGCGCGACCAACTTACTCTTTCACTAGCCATAGCGATGGTCGGTGGGGTTAGGAAGGAAGCGAAAACGAGCGACGTGAGAATCTATCGCCAGAAACCAGGCTCAAGAGATCAGGAAACGATTAGAGTCGATCTTGCGGCCATCAAAAAGAATCAGAAGCCTGATGTTCTATTGCAGCCGTACGACGTGATAGAGGTTGGAGAGTCTTCCCCGTTTTCTGGAAAGCGACTTCCCTCGACGCTTTTGAGTGGCGTTACCGGAGGTATGCAGTCGATGTTTACGACGTTGCCGATGCGCGTTTTATATTGATAGACAAAGTGACGTTCGCAGAAGAATGATTTGTTCCTGGTAACGAGGAATAACAATGAGTGCTAGAACGGTTACAAGAAACGCGCGCCGGCGACGACGCACCATCACTTACCTATGGATTGTGGCTCTTGCCGCCGTCACGATATCGCTGATCTATTGGGAACAAACCGCCATCCTTTACATTGTGGCTACCTTGGGAGTTACGGTGCTGCTCGTCGTTGTGGCTATGTCTGATCTCGGAAGGGCGGAAAAGTTTTCGACTGAGACGTTCGCTGCTGGCCAACCCGCGCCAGTTGGCAGCGGTGCGAGCGGAGTCACTCAAACATTTGGGAAAAAGCCTACTTCGACCGGGAAAGAACGAACCTGAGACCGCCAACCAACTTCTCGCCACGGGTCCGCCGCAACTTCCGCCTGACACTCTCAGGATTGTTTTTGAAGGTCGCGTCTGCCTTTCGTTTGCCACAAAAAAACCGTCACTAGAAGCCCTGCCTTAAATCAGATCGATCGGTTGAAAGTTTTTTCGAACTGATCCATAATCGTCGCGCGTTCACCTCCCCGGTGGACGAAGTGGTCGCGTGGGGTGAGGACACGTGGCCTTAGGGTGGGGGCTGTGGGAGGCCCCCGCCCGCTTTTATTTAGAGCAGTTCTGTGGTTCCGTTTCCCCTTAACCAACTGCTCGAGCACTAAATGCAACCGATGAACAAATCCCTGGTCGGCAAAATGAAAAGATTGGACCGGCTGTGATGGGTTGATTGATATGCTGGCGCGGTTGTAACATCCCGCGGTTGCTTTTGATAATGTGTCTGCCGAAGTTACTCACGTGCCTCTTGCGGCGCGTCAGGCGTAACGCGGGGGAACCAGCGGTCTCGCTCAGGCGAGACGCGGGGCGTATCGTGAGTTGTGCCACTGCGCCAGCTTCACGTAGAACACTTCCGGTTCGAGCCCGTCAGCTAACCTCGTAGGCTATTGGGAAGGGCAATGATAAGGCCATCTTATTTTGAACGGGTGCCAAGCGCACGGCTTTGCACCCTTTTTCCATGCCCGGCCCAGGCGACATTATTCTTCGACTCACAGAGGTATCGTCAGAGACTCCGGAGGAAGACTTGGCCACAACGCTGAAACGTCTGTTTGTCGGTCGGGCCCTGCGCAGCGAGCAGATTGCGCACGAACGTCTCACAAAAAAGACTGCGCTGGCAGTTTTCTCATCGGACGCGCTTTCATCGGTTGCTTACTCGACGGAAGCCATCTTACTCGTACTGCTTTTTGCCGGATCGACCGCGTTAGTTTATCTCCCGCCAATCTTAATCGGGCTAACCGTCCTGTTATCGATTCTTGTGCTGTCCTATAGGCAGACGATTCACTCTTATCCTTCCGGCGGCGGCGCGTACATCGTTGCTAAAGACAATCTCGGCACGCAAGCCGGATTGGTCGCGGCCGCTTCATTGCTGGTTGACTACGTCCTTACAGTCGCGGTTTCGGTCTCTGCAGGAGTCGCTGCGATAACGTCCGCCGTGCAGGGCACTCGCTTCTCATTTTTGCACGAGCATCGCGTTATCATCTGCATTTCCTTCGTCTTCTTTATCGCCATCATCAACCTGCGCGGCGTGCGCGAGTCAGGAGCCTTTTTCGCCGGACCAACCTATCTCTTCATCATCTCAATGCTGCTGTTGATTGTCGTGGGTTTTTTCCGCTACTACACAACCGGCCAGTTAATGCCCACTCCGGAGAAACTTTACTTCGATGAATCTCAAGGGAGCGTGGCCAACCACTTGCTCACACGAGGCGCGCTGCTTTGGCTGTTGATGAAAGCCTTTGCCGCTGGCTGTACGGCCTTGACCGGTGTGGAGGCGATTTCTAATGGTATACCGGCCTTCCAACCACCGGAATCCAGGAACGCCGCCGCAACCTTGAGCTTGATGGCCCTGGTGATGGTTGTACTAATACTCGGGACAGGATTCCTGGCTTACAAACTGAATGCGCACCCTATCGGGCCGGAAGAAACTTTGGTTTCCGCGATGGCGCGCTTCATCTTCGGCGCGGGCCCGATCTACTACGTCATTCAAGCCGCTACAGCCGGCATTCTGATACTGGCGGCAAACACATCTTTTGCGGACTTTCCCAGGCTGGCGAGCCTGCTGGCGGCAGATCGCTTCTTACCTCGGCAGCTTGCCAGTCGCGGTGACAGATTGGTCTTTTCGAATGGGATCTTGATCCTGTCGCTGATTGCGTCGTTACTAATTCTGCTGTTCGGCGGAAATGAGCAGAAGCTGCTGCCTCTGTATGCCCTGGGAGTTTTTCTCTCGTTCACTTTGTCGCAAGCCGGTATGGTCGTTCACTGGCTCCGACTTCGTCGAGTTGAGGAAGCGAAGCGCCGAATCAAGGAGGAGGAAGAGATACATCGAACACAAACAGCGGAAACTGGTGCGGTCAGTCACGAGGCCGAGCGACTCCAGGCGATCGAGCGCGACGCCGGCGGCAATTGGATTGTGTCCATCCTGATCAACGCCGCCGGAGCCGCGATTACTTTCATCGTGTTCATTGTTATTGCCCTCACAAAATTCACCCGCGGGGCGTGGGCCGTTATTGTGCTCATTCCGCTCCTGGTGGTGATGTTTCGCTCGATTCGCGTGCATTATCTGGAAGTCGCGAAACAGTTGTCGACCGAAGGAATGCTGGGTACGACCGCCATCAAAGAACATCAGGTTCTTGTCCCGATCTCCGGCATTCATCGCGGAGTCATTCATGCGCTCGAATATGCGAAGTCGATTGCCCCAGGTCACGTGACCGCGGTCTACGTCGACTTCAACGAAGAAGCCACCAGGAAGCTGCGCGAAAAATGGTCGGAATGGGGCGAAGGCGTGAAGCTGGTTGTGCTGCAGTCGCCGTATCGGTCGCTAACGCGCCCCCTGCTGCGATACGTAGAACGCGTCGCACGGCACGGCGAGAACCAGATGATCACCGTGCTACTCCCGGAATTTGTTCCAGCCAGGTGGTGGCATCAGTTGCTTCATAACCAGAGTTCACTCTTGCTGAAAGGAGCTTTGTTATTCAAAAAGGGAGTTATTGTAACCAGTGTGCCTTATCACCTGGATAGATAGAGTTGCGATTGCGAAGCTGAAGCCGTAGAGTTTCTCGGCGGGAACCTGTGCGCGCGTTGGCGGTCAGGCTTTCGCGGCGCTGGTTTCCGTACTGCCAGCCGCGAGGAAGCAGGCGCGGCAGTAAACAGGTCGGCCCTGCGAAGGATAAAAAGGCACTGTCGTTTGCTGACCACATTGCGCGCATTGAACGGAAACCTCGATGCGCTGCCTGACTCCTGAAGACTGCGCCGCCGTAATTGCTGCCAAGCGCTCGTTCTTCGCTTGTTTGCAGGGCTTGCAACGCTTAGGCTCGTTCTTCAAACCTTTATCATGAAAGAAGACCTGCTCCCCTGCAGTCCAGACAAAGTCGTCTCCGCAGTCCAGACACTTGATCTTACGGTCTTGAAACTCGGTTTGGGTTTGACTTTGACTACCAGCACCATTTGATTCCGCGATCATTTTTGTTTGTTCCATGATGATCTTCTCGCTTCCCTGGACGCGTTCACTCCAACGACTTACAAAAGGCGGGTGGCCATTGACCGAATCTTCTCCGTGGTTTCAAAGGAGACCGCTGTCTCCGCTTACGAGGGCCAACGGGGCCGCAGCACTCCCGGTTGGTAATTAAGTTGCGGGAAAAGTATAACTACGTCGAAATTGTGTCAAGACCAAAAACAGTCTTGCTTCTAGTTAATCTGGAGTCCTAGCCGCTGGAGCCGAGGGCGCGCCTGGCGGCCAGGTTCCCTGAATGTCACCTGAAAGAGTAACGAGTGACGAACATGAAAATACTCGTCGTGGGATCAGGTGGTCGCGAACACGCGATTCTGTGGGCGCTGAAGAAAACATCGAGCCGCTCGCTCGATCTATATTGCGTACCCGGCAATGCCGGCATCGCACAGATCGCTCGATGCGTTTCTATCAGTGCGACAGACATATCGTCGCTCGCTCAATTTGCCACGACAGAGAGTATAGATTTTACTTTCGTCGGTCCGGAAGCGCCGCTGGCTGCCGGAATCGTCGATCAGTTCGAGCGGATTGGTCTGGCCATTGCCGGTCCATCGCAACTGGCGTCGCGACTTGAGTCTAGCAAAGCCTTCGCCAAGGATTTCATGACGCGCCACGCCATTCCCACCGCGCGCTACAAGGTTGCCGAATCACCAACGCAGGCGCTTGAATTCCTTCGCGCTGGCGAATTCGGCGCCGCCAATTCGCGTGTCGTCGTTAAGGCAGACGGACTGGCCGCAGGGAAGGGCGTGATTGTCGCCCATTCAAGAGCTGAAGCGGAAAAGGCCGTCACGGAACTCATGAGCGGCGCCTTGGTCGGCGGCGAAGCCGCCCGACGCATAATCATCGAGGAAGCACTGGAAGGACGAGAAGTGTCGTTGTTGTTGTTTTCCGACGGCCATGACTATGCCCTGATGCCTGCGGCTCGCGATCACAAACGAATTGGCGAAAGAGACACCGGACCAAACACAGGAGGCATGGGAGCGATTACCGACGCGTCGGTGCTCAGCAGCGAGACGCTCGACCGCATCTTGCGTGAGATTGTGGAGCCGACGCTCAAGGGCGCACAAGAGGAAGGCTTTCCGTTTCGCGGTGTGCTCTTTGTCGGGCTAATGCTGATCAGCGATGGACCGCAGGTGCTTGAATATAACGTGCGGTTCGGCGATCCGGAGACGCAGGCGATCCTCGTGCGTTTGAACTCGGATCTTCTTGAGATATTTGCAGCGATTGCGGGCGGACGGCTTGGCGCCACCAGCGTTGATTGGGCCTCTGAGTCATCTGCCTGTGTCGTGCTGGCCGGCCGTGGTTATCCGGGCAAGTATGAGACCGGAGCACGCATAGCGGGCCTCGATCGGGCGAGCGCTGCGAGCCATGTGGAAGTATTCCATGCCGGCACGTCTCGTTCTACGAATGGCGATTGGTTGACCGCTGGTGGTCGCGTGCTGGGCGTGACGGCGACGGGCGAGAGCCTCGATGAAGCTCTCGGTCGTTGCTACAACGCCGTTGACAAGATTTACTGGGAAGGCGTGCAATACCGGCGCGACATCGGGCGTTTTGCGGAAGCACCCAAACCAAGTTCGGCCAGGCATGGTTGACCACCCTTTTCTGGCAGCGCGCGCGTCAGTCCTGCTATACTTCAAGCTCAAATTAGAGAGTTTGCAACAGTCTGCCGCGCACCATCGTACAAACACAAGCAGGGCCGGCAGACAGGTAATCGCGCAAGTCGGGTGTTGGTTAAAGATCGAACCATCTAGATAGGCCAGAGGAGACACGGAAAATGGGACTGTGGAGCAGAGTTAAGCGCTCGATGCGCGCGCTGTTCGGTGGCATCATCGAGAAGACCGAGGACCCCGAACTCATCCTTCAGCAGACGATCCGCGACATGCGCGACCGCGTGCCGGAGTTGAACAATTCCGTTGCTCAGGTGATGGCCACCGAAAAACTTCTGGCCAAGAACAAGGAGCGACTGGAGACACAGGTAGTCGATCTTGACTCCAAAATTCGGGCGTCGGTCAAGATGAATCGCGATGACATCGCTACCGCCTACATTGGTCAGTTGCAGCAAGCGCAGATGGACTTGCTGAAAACCGGGCAGCAACTGGAACATGCGACCCTGGCATCCAAGCAGGCGCTGAAGGCGCGCGACAATTATGTGTTGCAGATGCAGCGGCGCACCGCCGAGGCAATGCAGCTAATCAATCAGTCGAAGCAGGCCAAGCTGCAAGAGCAACTGGCGCAGACTATGGCGTCGTTTCAACTGGGTGACGACGCCGGGACGTTCAATGAGATGCGCGACAAGATTGACCGTCGCGCCGCGGCCGCCGAAGCAAAGCTACAACTCGGCTCCGCTACGGTCGATACTCAAATGCAGGAGATCGAACGCGAAGCGATGGATATGCAGTTGCAGGACAAGCTCCTCACGTATAAGCGCGAAATGGGCTTATTGCCCTCGGGCGCCGGTGATGGCGCGCCGCAGGCGCTGCCGGCAAAGGGTGAAACAGGAGAACCGAGCAGCGCGGCGGTCAATGAGGGCAGCACCAGTAGCTAGCTCCAGCGCCGTGGTGAATGCGTAATGGCGGTTGATTTGTTCGCAGTTTTGAAGTCTATGCCTCAGCTTCCGAAGATCGATCTCAAGTACTTGAAAGAGGCTTTCAAGGAGCCCATCAACTTTTGGGGGATGGCGGGCTTTGCGGTGGCCGCGGCTTATGTTCAGGATGTGACTCCGCTTGTCGCCGCGCTCGCCGCCGAGACTCTGTACCTGGCCACCGTCCCGGCAACTTCATACTATCGCCGCCTCGTCGATCGCCGAGAAAAACAGCGCTTGCTGAAACTGCGCGAGCAGCAACGCGAGTCGCTGATCAAAGGCTTCGATCCACGCGAGCGCGAAGCCGTCGAGTACCTGCGCTGGATGAAAAACCAGATCTACTCGAACTATCGAAAGTTCACCGGCACCAAACAGATTCCCGCGAACATAGAGAGCCTCGATCAGCGCTGGGAAGACTTTGTAGATCTGCTGGACGTCTATCGCCGGCGCAAGCATCACTTGAGGTCGATTAATCGCCAGGCAGTCCAGAATCAACTGGTGCAGGCCGAGCGCGCCATCGAAGCCTCGAGAGATGACCGCGAGAAACGCGTGCAGCAGGCTAACGTCGAGATACTCAGACGGAGAGTTGCGGCGTTCATTGATATAGAGAAATCCGTGAAACTCGTCGAAGGCCAACTCCAATCAATCGAGAACTTCTTTGGTCTGGTTAACGATCAAGTCGTAACGCTGCCTACGCCTGAACGAGTTTCTTCGCTGGACTTCGAGCAACTGAGCGATTCAATCGCGCTGACCAAACAGATGCTCGAAGAGACTTCCGACACCTTTGCCGCGCTCGACAGCCACAACCGAGATATCGGCAATTACGAATTGCTCTTGTCCAACAGCACGCCCTCGAAATAAGTCTTCAACTAGCGGCTTGGGAAGCTCGTCGAAGAAAGCCTTCTTTGCGCTCCTTTGTGGATTCCTGTCGCGTCCTTTGTGTTGAACTTAACCGCGCGGTGGCGCGTTAGCAACTGGTGAAATCTGTCCTATAATATTTTCGCTAACCACGCCTTTCCCTGGCTGGATTTAGCAGGCAAGAGCGGCCGGCAACGACACCGCAAAAGCCCCTGAAGCGACCGCCAGTCAGTAGTTTAGTTGTTAAGGTGGAGCCTCAATTAACACACTGTATAGCATTGGAAAAAAAGATGACCACAATATGTTGACATCCGTGTTACAAAGATGTATATTCCGCTCCGCTTGAGACGAAGCGCGTTTCTGGAGCAGCGGCAGGCACCCTGAGTCGTTCTCCGGATGGGGTTTTGTCGCTTCGCATCAGCTACCTGCAGTATCCGCTACACAGTTAGTTTGGCGCGGGCAGTATGCGTCGAATCGTTTGAAACTCCCGATTGCTCGTGCCGTCCCTGGGGCGCGAGAAAGGCAGAGAAGATGAGCGCAGCTATCGGCCGCAAGAGCACCAACGTGGAACTATCTACCTCAACGCCAACCACGCAGCGAAAGACCCGAGCCTTAGGTCTGAACGCCAAACGTGTGATCAGCAAGCGCTATTCGCTGAAGGATGCGAAGGGGCGACCGATAGAAGAGTGGCCGGACATTGTGCGCCGCGTGGTCGGACATGTTTCGGCGGCGGAAAAAGATCCACAGAAGCGCGACGAGTTTTTCGCGGCAATGTCTGAAGTGATGCTCGCGCGCGAATTTGTTCCCAACACGCCGTGTCTGGTTAACGCCGGCAAAGCCAACGGCCAGCTCGCCGCTTGCTTCGTGCTCGAAGTGCCTGACTCAATCACCGGCATCATGGACCATGCAAAGGCCGCAGCAACCATACATCAGACCGGCGGGGGCACCGGCATGACGTATGAGTTTCTGCGGCCTTCGGGGGCCATGGTCAGCACCACGCGCGGTGTCGCGTCGGGTCCGGTATCGTTCATGAACATCGTCAATCAGGTGACCGACGTGGTTAAGCAGGGCGGCGTGCGGCGCGGCGCGAACATGGGCATGATGCGCGTCACGCATCCGGACGTGCTGCGCTTTATTCACGCGAAAAACGATCAGCACTCGCTGACCAACTTCAACATCTCGGTCAACGTCACCGACAAGTTCCTGAAATCGGTATACAACAACGACTGGTTCCAGCTTGATTTTAACGGCGAGCCCTGGACCGATCCGATCTATGACCCTGTTCGCGATGACGAGTACGTTCTCTATCGCACGTTGGATGGTTCGACAGTGACGTTTCCCGATCGGCAGTCGTTTCTTAGCACCGATCTGTCCGCCTGCACGATTGAAGAACCGCCTAAGCCGGGAATGGTTTTCGCTCCGGACATCTGGAACCGCATCATCGCTAGCGCGCACAAGTACGCCGAGCCGGGCATCGCTTTTATTGATGAGGTGAACCGTCACAATCACCTGATGAATTCCCTGGGGCCGATCTATTCCTGCAATCCGTGCGGCGAACAGTTCCTGCACTTTTCCAATTCGTGCAATCTCGGCTCGATCGATCTGAACAAGTTTTACGACGCGGAGAACGAACGCATCGACTGGGACCGGCTGAGCAAGGTAACGCGCCTGAGCACGCAGTTCCTCGACAACGTCATCGACACGTGCGCCTGGCCGTTGCCAGAGATCAACGACGTGGTCCATCGCACGCGGCCCGTTGGCTTAGGCATCATGGGCTTTGCGGATCTGTGTCTGAATCTAAAGGTGACCTACGGCTCGGCCGAGTCTATTGACCTGATGGATGAAGTGATGGGCTTTGTGCGCCGCGAAGCCTGGATGGAGAGCATCCGGCTCGGCGCCGAAAAGGGAGTATTCCCCGATCTCGATCCCAATCGAGAGTCCTATGCCGATTTTCTCTACAACCAGATTGGCATTCCGCGCGAAGTCGCGCTGACACCCCGCAACTATGAAGTGACCACCATTGCTCCCACGGGAACGATTTCGCTTGTTGCCGAGACTTCTTCGGGCATCGAGCCGAACTTCTCCTGGGCGTATGTGCGCAAGGACACGCTGGGCACGCGCACCTACGTGCACACGCTCGCGGCAAATGCTTTGGGTATTGAAGTCGATCAGACGGAGCAGGATTCTATCGATCAAGCCGCGGCCTACGTCTGTGAGCACGAGAGTGAGCTGCCGGATTATTTCATCTCTGCGATGAACATCAGCGCCGAGCAGCACGTGCACGTGTTGGCGGCCGCGCAGCGCAACGTCGACAACAGTGTCTCGAAGACTTGCAACGGCAGTGTCAATGACACCGTCGAATCCGTCGATGCGCTCTATCGTCTGGCGCGACAGCTCGGCTGCAAGGCGGTCAGTTACTATCGCGACGGTTCGCGCGACAATCAAGTGCTCACTTCGATGAAGAGTTCGGGCGACCCTTCCGTCAACATTGAAGAGAAGAGCGAATTGGCCTGCAATCCGGAAGCGATGATTGAGATACTTGACGAGCCTCCTGCCAGCCATGCCGACGCCGCGCATCTTGAGCCCATCGGAGCAGACGCGGAAATGTTGGCGAGACAGCAGGCGCAGGCAGACACGGCTGCGGCGATTCGCATCGAGCGTCCGCGCGAATTGCGTGGCGCGACGTGGCGCATTCCGTTTGACGGTCAGAACCTTTACGTCACCGTCAATCACGACAGCCAGATGATTCAGGAAGTGTTTGCCACCGGTCCCATCAGCGGAGGCGTGGGTCTGCTCGCTTCCAAGATGCTGCGCGGCGGTTTCGACGCCGCCGAAGTCGCCTACAGCCTGAACAAGGTCACCGGCACACACGCCGTCTGGTTCAACGAGCGGCTCTTAACTTCGCCCGAACAAGCCGTCGCCGAATGCATCATGATCACCAACCGCCGCCTGACCGGCAGCCCCGATTCCGCCCGTGCGTTGGGTAAGCAGAATTTGCAATCCGCAATCCGCAATTCGCAATCGCCGGTTGGCGCCATCATGTCCTCGATGATCGGCATCTGCCCCGAATGCAAAGGCCAACTTGAACACGCAAGTGGGTGTGACTTTTGTCGGGATTGTGGGTACAGCAAATGTAAGTGACGGGGCAGTAGCCCGACCGTAAGGGAGGGCTTAGTCAGAACCACCTGCGGTAGCGGGTGGTTGATCGGGGGAGTAGCCCGACCCGTGAGGGAGGGCGTCGAAGGAGGGGGCAGAAGCCCGCGCGTCAGCAAGGGCTCAGTTTTTTAGGAAAGGAATTTTAGATAAGCAAGACTTCAATAATCAGCGAGCAAGGGTAGTTTAGTTCCCCCGTCGTTCATTATTTGAACAGGCGAGAAACTCACCTCGCGATTCCATTGACCAGTTTCAGTTTTCCAGACTTTTAGCTAACCGTAGCCTAAGCCTTCAAAACCAACTCGGCCGTCGCGAGGATTCGCGACGGTTTTTTGATTGAAGGGAAAGAGATTGTCGAGTTGAGGCATGATTGAAGAGCATTTTA
>WNGK01002333.1_pt1 | contig 20554 bp, 22 predicted proteins | sample 5400601 | NCBI WGS metagenome assembly WNGK01 (sample SAMN13153376, study PRJNA577476) | soil metagenome | isolation source: 60 cm soil or saprolite under Garry oak tree replicate 1 | place: USA:California | collected 2016-06-15
ATGAGTGGAGTCGAGAACAGGCGCAGTAGCAGTAGTCTCCCGGTGGCATTCGTAAGCGCTGCTTTCGCAGAGCGCGCCTCAATCCGGTTTGGCATGGCTCTGTTTCCTGTTCTCGCTCATCGAACCGGACAGGCGGATTTCCCGCATCCGGCTCTCGGAAAAGACTCATGCTTGCGCCCACGGAAGGCTCGCAGTCCGGTGTGGTAACTGGACCAAGCCAAACACAGAATGAAGAGACGCTTCCGGGAACCGCTTGTATCCCGGCCGCGCTTCATGATGTTTGTCGCAGAGCCACCGACGCAGCCTGCGGCGGGCATGTAGATCGACCGCACTGTAGGCTTTGCTGACGGACCCCAGACAAAAATAGTTAGCCCAGCCGATCAACATTCGATTGAGCTTCTCTACCATTGCCTGTGGAGTCTGCCTGACAGTATCCCGCCCGGTCTCGTCGCTGATCGCACGACAGATGCGCTGTACCCGTTTCTTCGAGGGAACCGTGCCTAGATAGACTCGGCTCCTCCGCATCGAGTAGCACCGCCCGAACGTGTACCCTAGGAAGTCGAACTTTTCTTCCGGCAGACAACAGACCCGCGTCTTCATCTCGTTCACCGTTAACTTCAGCTTTGACATCATCCTCCGCATCTCGGTCAGAGCTTGCTTCGCTCCCACTCGACAGCAGATGACCAGATCATCGGCATAATTAACGATGTGCGCTTTCCAACGCTTCTCGTGCCCGAGTTTCTTCCACCCCAGCACGAACCGTCGCATGTACAGATTGCTGAGCAAGGGACTGATCGGAGACCCTTGTGGAGTACCTCGACCTTCGTCCCGATTGCGCGTACTCCGACGTTTGTTGCCCCGTTCGTCGGTTTCTTCGACGGGAGCTTCCAGCCACATCTTGATCAGATGCAGCATCGCTCCATCGACGATCCGGCGAGCCACCGACTTCAGAAGCTCGGCGTGCGGAACACTGTCAAAGTAACTGCTGAGATCAGCATCGACGATCTGTCCATGTCCGGTGTTGATCAGCTTGTGGACGTGTTGTACTGCGTCCAGTGCGCTGCGGTCTGCCCGATAGGCATACTGTTCCGACGGCAGATCGGCCTCGAAGATTGGTTCGAGAACCAGCACTGCCGCCGTTTGCACAACCCGATCCCGGATTGTCAGTATCCCCAACGGTCTCTGCTTTCCATCCGGCTTGGGTATATAAACCCGCCGCACAGGCTGCGGTTGATAGGTTCGACTTTTCAGCCGTTGCGTCAGTTCGTCCAACCATCGTTCCCTGTCGTACGCTTCGATGTCCTCGAATGTCTGGTTGTCCACTCCCGCTGCTCCGCCGTTGGCTTTGCAGCGTTCGTAGGCATAAGCCAGAACATCTTTCCGATATACCTTGTCGTACAGCGCATAGAAACGGAAGTCAGGCGATTCCTTCGCTTTTGCCTGCAACGCCGTCTGCAACTTCTGAACACTGAATGGAGTTGTTAGGCTCATCGCCAATCCCTCGGTCCTTCGTTGCTTCTTGCGTTCGTCTTTAACTGAGGCCCCTTCCCTCCACCGGAGTTATCCGGCTTCACAGGTACTGCGAACCTCTCCGCCACCCCACACGACCCGGTCCATCTCTCACGAGTTACCGGTTGATCCCGACAGCGATCACCGCGCGGGGTTTCCCGTGTTGCGTCTGGTCTCCTCTGCCTGCATGCCATCGCCATTACCCCGGCAGGTCCAATGGAGCTTGTTCGCTCGTTCGTCTCCATCGTCAGCGGCCTTCCCTGTGAAAAAGTCAGGTCGGCTCCTGCAATTATTGTTTCGGGGCCTGCTCAGCGTTCACTCACGTTATGGCCTGCACGCTCGCCGAGTCGCCAAGCGACCCTCTACATCGAAAGCTCCGGCAGCTTCGTTGCCTCCGTTGCCGTTCCGATTGCTACCGGGTGGAGCGAACCAGTTCCCGGGCGGGAGTCGCACCCGCTGAAGTCCAGCGCCTTTCACGGCGCACTTTTTCACCAATTGACGGCTCACGGGGTCACACGTAGCTTAATACGGTTTGAAGTGACAGTGCCTCGTTCCCTCGACCAAAACGGCATGTCAGGCATCTTCATAGCCTCTCTTGCGTAGTCTTCGGACAGGTAGCTGGTGTATTCGACGACGAACTCATATTCCCCCGGAGCATTGACAAATTCCTTGGCCGCCGCTCCCATGTGAGTTCCAACAAATTCCCCTGGCCCCAGAACGATGAAATCATACGACTTCGGTGGAGGTGGCAGCTCATCAGCAAGGAAATCTGTTCTGACCTCGTGTCCCTTGGCATCGAACACGTGGATGTCTGTTCGCATCACGCCCCAACCCCATTGCCTCGGGACGATCAGGGTTTCCTCACCTCGATTTTCACGCACGATTACTAGTCTGATGTCGCTGTGCATACTGTAGGAGTCCTGCTCCGTTCGTAGGACAATACCGAGTTTGGCTTGGTCTTGCGCTAGGACATGGAGCGGCAATAGACAGGCAAGTGTGAAGATCAGGCTGCAGCGTTTCATAAGCGGAATGTACCACGCGGAAACCTCAGTTGACGCAGCCAGATGTTGAAACCAGGCGATAACACGTTTTGACCGGTGGCATTGAGCGTTATGGCGATGTGACGTTAAGTGCCGGTCCGCAGGTTTCGGCATCATCGCTTCGCCGCGCGGATCGTGCCCGACAGTTTTGGTTCAAGCAACAGGCAATCTGATACGGAAATCCGATGTCCTCTTTGCGCCTACCAGTGAGGCTTTGCACCTCTACATGCATTCCTCAGGTCAACTCCGCAGCAATCCGTATTGGCAGCTTCGCTTTCAAGAATTCAAATCGACAATGTAAGAACCATGAAGGAGGCAGGTTGAGCCCTCGAAAGTTGCAAGGAAGGTATATGGCAGCTTTATCTAGGATCGCCGGTGCACCGATGTGCCGGAATGCCAAGAGACACACGCCGATATTCCAACGTGGACCAGCAATTGGGGAAAAACAAGCCATTCGAGATGCCGCCAATGCCTTGACCGCCCTCTGGAAAATCCGAGAACCGATTAAACGTTAGAAACTCGACCAGACTGACATCGGCGGAGTAGAACGCAACATTTCTCAGAGGCAGCAGCCCAGAGCAACGTAGACCAAAAATTTTCTGAGAAGCTGGGGAAGAAGGGCGGGAAGGGCCGTCTGGAAACAATGACAGAGGATGAACGCACGCCCGCAAGGCTGCTCAGGCGCGTTGGGCGAGAGAAAGGGATAAGTCATCAGCGAAATTAAAACCAAAAGCATGCTATTTATCGATGCCAATCAATACCTTGACCTGTACCGGATGCCCAGCGGCAAGAACCTGCTTGCTGCGCTGGAGGAGCAGCAAGATTACATCTTCGTGACTGCGCAGGTTGTTGACGAAGTGCATCGGCAGAAGGTGAAGGTAGCCGCAAGTTTTCTGGCCGAAGAGCTTAGGAAATTGGAGCCGAAGAGCATAGCCGTCCCAGACCATCTCCTTAGCACTAATGATGGCAGAGTCGTAAGTATGCGTGAGCGGGTCCGGGAGATTAGCGAAAAAAGCAAAGACGCGAAGGAAGAGCTTAGAAAGCTAACGCGCGATCTTTTGGAGCAGGTAAGTCAATCTAAAGATGAGGTATCAAAGAGACTCGCTGGTGTTTTCTCCAAAGCAGTCGCGCCTAAAGAAGACGAATTGCAGCGTGCGAGGATACGGCGGGAACACGGCAACCCGCCCGGCAAGAGAACCGACCCTCTCGGGGATCAACTGAGCTGGGAGCAGATTTTGAGCCAATGCCAAGGCAACCACTGGCTATGGATCATTACCAAAGACTCGGACTTCGCCACTAAGCACGCGGGCAAGATGTTTCTCAATGCCGCGCTTTACAAAGAGCTAGCTCGGCTGTATCCAGCAGAACCTGAAGTGTTCTGCTTCGACAACATCCCTGACGGCCTTGAACATTTCGCCAATACAAACGGTGTAAAAGCCGAGAAGCTACCGACATCGGAGGAAATCGAGCGGATCAAAAAGGAGCAGGAATCGCTTCCACCACTTGGCTGGCTGGCCAACTATGATGACGCGAGTTCCCTTGTTGCCATTCGTGCTTACACAGATAGAGACACAGCACTCATGCGAGCCGCCGCGATGAGCCAAGTGGCTTCAGAGGAGGTCTTTCCGTCCCAAGGCTGACCGCTCATAGGCTGAACCGATCATTTGTAGGCCGCGAGGATTTCATCGCGCCAGAGGATCATGGAGAAGATTGATGCTACGTTCGGACACGGGTAGAGGCTTTGGTCCACTGACCAAATCCTTCGCGATTTTTGCAAATTTTTTTCTGAACGCGGGCGAGTACGTGCACGAGGCCACCCCGGTCCCGGATGCCCCTGGACAATCGGCGGACAATTGAGGGCTGAGACTGTGCCCAGTTTTGTGCCCACCACCAAACCTTACCGATTGTGACGGAGTGTTCGGTCACCGCTTGAAAGCCTTGCTGGACAAGGCATCTGTGGCACTCCGTCACAAATCGTATCGCTCGGTCTAAGTCGTTGATTCGTCGTGCGACCAATCCTTGGGCGCAGGGGGTCGTAGGTTCAAATCCTATCGCCCCGACCAATAATTGTGACGCGGTTGAACTCGCACGCTTTGTTTTCCTAATTCCCCCGCCCGCCGGCTCTCATTCTCCAGCACGCGAATCTGGCGGAAGCGATGGCATTCCCTGGCTCACGAACTTCATGAAATCCGATTCCGCCAGGCGTGACGGATGGACTTCACCAGCCAGTCCGAAAAACCGGCAGAAGCGCCAACGGACCGGATCAATGTCCGGGTGTGGGCCGTGGCTGATTAATAGCTTCTCGTCGACTGCAGCTTCACAATGTGCACTTCGAACATGTTGGCGCTCACGTTCTTGCCGAAGGGCCGAAAATCGTGAACGATGCCTTCCATCTGCACTGGGCGCTCGCGTACGCGCGGCGGGCCAACCGATACTGACTCCATTGGCTTGAACCCGGCTATAGCGAATTTGTGGGGTTCGTAGCGATAACCCCACTGACGTTTCTTCTCCGGTATTGGATCTTTGCCGGTAGTAAGAGCGAGACGGTCAACGTGCGTGACCGATCCTCCGAGGCAGATTGATCACGCACTCGCGCGTGCGGATGAGGTTGTCGGAGGTCTGTCCCGTCTGTCCGAGGCCGAGCATGCAGCTCCAGCCTAGCCACCAGGCCGACGACGTCGGCGCCAGATTCGGCGATCCGTCTGGATTCAGTGAGCTGATAAGGGCTACCGGTGTACCGAAATAAGGAATGGTTGGCTCGATCCTCTTGTGCATGCACCGACGATATCGGCGATCGCGTAGATGGCGCTATCCGGTTCTTGCGGTCAAACCAAGACATATGTTCCTGAGGTCTGCCTAGCTCTCTTCTGATTCTGCCGTTGCATGCGGGACATAGTAACCAGTGGCATAGTTACCACCGCCGCTTGCCTGGTCCAACAAGTCGGATTTTTGCGCAAGACTCTGCAACTGTTACTGCCAGGTGACCCAATAGTGACGCTCGCTCCGCGGAGCCGCGCGTTAGCTTGAACCACGCCGATTGCGCGTCAGGAACTCCTACGGCCCGTGCAGCTTCGGGATTCCCCTCCTGCGAGCGTGTTTGTGGCAGCCCCAACACCGTGGAATGGAACCTTACGAGCACCTCAACCATGGCATCAGACCGGAGGTTTAGCTATGACAACACGTTCTATTTTAGCGACAGCTCTTCTGATTACTTTGGTGCTCGGAGTAGGTATTACTTTTGCGCGTTACCAGAATGGCCGGAACGCGGCAAGTGTGCGCCAACTCAGCGAACAGCTTCAGCAAACTCAAGCCGAGTTGGCCGATGCCACTGTTCAATTGGCGGACGCGAACAAGAAACTTGGGTTTCTCGAGGCTTCGAAGGCCCGCGTCCAGGTCACCGCCTATGCTCTGACGGACGATTTCGGTCCGGATCCGGTGTTTTCAAATAACACTCCCGCACGCCAAGCATATGCTGTTCCCAAACATGCTTTGCCGACGGGAAAAGTCTTGAATATCGCACTTTCGCCCATGGCTGAACGAAAACTGCATGCCAGCCTGAATGACACGATTGTGCTCATGTCACGAAACCGTCGCAGCGAACACCTTGCTCGTTTCGTTGACCGCACCGCACAAACGGAGACTCGTCCGGTCGTCGACATTCTGTTTGCGGACGCGCATCAAGCCCGCATTTGGGGTCGGCAATCATTCTATGCGGTGAATATTTCCCAGCAAGACTCCCCGTTCCAGCAGCAGTGAATCATCTTTGGTGGCGTCGGACCGGACAAAAAAAGGAGATAAGAGGCCCTTTTTCTAGCGGCAATTACCTGCCCAACTCGTGCCATAGGTACAATCATTTGCATCTATAAGGCGGGCAAACGAATCATAAAAAGCTGTCGCTGAGAGTCTGCCCGTTTCTTGGACAACCTGAGCACGATGAAGCCGGCCTGGAACAGAGCAAGATCAGCGGGAATGGTAGCTGCCTATCTGTCCGCGATCATATTCGTCGCAGCGCCGCCTGCTCGAACTCAAGGGCCAAGTGCCGCCTCGGTACCGGCGTCGTTTGAGGATGCGTCGGCGGCGCAAAGCCCCGGCGCTTATGGGACGAACTCCAGCGGAGGTTCATTTTCTTCACCGAGTTCGCAGAGTCCGTTTCTCGGCAGTGTACCGGAAGGCAAAGCAACTGCGGGTGTTCTGCAACTGTCATTCAAGGACGCGATTGATCGGGCGTTGAGGAACAACCTTGGGCTGTTGCTGGCCAGCGACAGTTCGCTTGCTGCACGTGGCGAAAAGTGGGTGGAGTTGAGCCATCTTCTTCCCAACGTTAGCGCGGCGGTAACGCAGAGCGCTACCCAAATTGACCTTGCCGCTTTGGGGTTCCGGTTTTCTTTCCCGGGCGTTTCATCTGTGGTCGGTCCGGTTGGCGTTTTCGACGCGCGAGCTTTCGTGACTGCGCCGCTTTTGGATTGGCATTCGATCGAGCGTGAACGCGGGGCGAGGGCAAGCGAATCTGCTGCCCGATACAAATATAATGACGCCCGCGAACTGGTAGTGCTTGCGACCGGTAATGAGTATCTGCTGACGATTGCTGCCGGAGCCAGAGTGGGCGCAGCCCAGGCTCAAGTCGAATCCGCCCAGGCGCTCTACAACAAGGCGCACGATCAGCAGACCGCGGGACTTGTGCCTGCGATTGATGCACTGCGCGCACAGGTTGAATTTAAGACCCGTCAACAGCAGCTCATCGTCGCGCGGAACAATTATGCCAAGCAGAAACTTGTGCTGGCCCGCACCATCGGACTTGCTACCGGGCAGGAATTTAATTTGACCGAAAGAGAGCCATACGAGCCGCTGACGCCGATGAGTCTAGAGGAAGCGCTGCGGAGGGCCTATACTTCCCGCGCGGATTATCAAGCGGCTGTGCAGCAGGTGCGCGGCGCCGAGAGATTTCGAAGCGCAGCCACTGCTGAGCACCTCCCTAGCCTGAATTTCGCGGGGAATTATGGAGCGGCCGGAGTCAACGTCGGCGATTCGCATGGCGTCTTTGAAGTTGGCGCGACCCTGGCCATTCCCATATTCGCCGGGGGCCGCGCGCATGCGGATGCTCTCCAGGCTGAGGCCACTCTGAAACAGAACCGCCAGCAGCTGGAGAATCTTCGCGCGCAGATTGATTATGATGTCCGCACGGCGCTGCTCGACTTGGCTTCGGCGGCTGATCAGGTGGAAGTCGCCAGGTCGTCGCTTGATCTCGCCAACCAGACGCTTGACCAGGCCCGCGATCGTTTCACCGCTGGAGTCGCCGATAATCTGGAAGTCGTTCAGGCGCAGGAGGCGGTCGCTTCCGCAAATGAGAATTACATTTCCAGCCTGTACGCGCACAATCTCGCCAAAGTATCGTTGGCGCGGGCCATCGGATTTGCAGAGCAGGGCGTCAAACAGTATCTAGAGAGCAAGTGAATATGGCACAGGAAACCGAGACTCGAGAGCGCCCGCCGGAGGTCCAGGGACAGGAACGTCGACCTCCCGCTCTGTCCGAACGGGACCTCAAGTGGCGGCAGTTCCAGTCGCGCAACCCACGCTTCCGAATGTTCCTGATCATCGGGGTGGTGGTGCTGCTGGTCGCGGGCTTTTTTCTGTTGCGCTACTTCAACAGCTACGAATCGACCGACGATTCGCAGATTGACGGGCACCTGAATCCGGTCAGCGCGCGTGTGTCCGGCCACGTAGAAAAGTTACTGGTGGATGACAATCAGTACGTAAAGGCGGGAACACCTCTGGTGCAGATCGACCCCAGAGATTATCAGGTGCTCGTGGCACGCGCGAAAGCGGACTATGACAACGCCGTTGCCGCCGCCAAAGCTGCGGGCGTGAATGTTCCTATTACCTCGACCAGTACCAGCAGCCAGCTCACCGGGGCATCTGCAGAAGTGGAAGCAGCGCAAGCCGTGCTGCTGGCCTCGCGGCAGCAATCCGACGCAGCCAACGCCCAACTCGCGCAAGCCGACGCCAACAACGTAAAGGCACAAAACGACCTCGCTAGATACAAACAATTGGTTTCGAAGCAGGAGATCTCTCAGCAGCAATTCGATCAGGCCACTGCGGCAGCGCAGGCCAGTTCGGCTGGAGTGGACGCCGCGCGCGCCGGCTTGTCAGCCGCTCAGCAGCAAATCAGGGCCGCGCAAAGCAGACTCGTGCAAGCTCAAGCCAACGCCAGAGCCGCTAGAACTGGTCCGCAGCAGGTTTCCGCGATGCGCTCGCGCGCGCAATCGGCCGAAGCGCTGGTGGAACAGAAAAAAGCGGAACTGGACGCAGCGCAATTGAACCTGCAGTACACATTGGTGGTGGCTCCAGTGGATGGCGTGGTCACCAACCGAACTGTCGAGGCCGGTCAAAATGTCCAGCCAGGCCAGGAATTAATGCGCATCATCAACCTCGATGACATATGGGTGACTGCCAACTTCAAAGAGACTCAACTCCGAAAGATGCACGCCGGCCAGGCAGTTACGATTTCGGTGGACACGACTGGCAAGGACTATAAGGGCCACGTGCAAAGCATTTCCGGAGCCAGCGGTGCGATTACCAGCTTGCTGCCGCCGGAGAACGCGACCGGGAACTTCGTCAAAGTCGTCCAGCGAATACCGGTCAAGATCACTTTTGATACGGGCGAGACCAAGGAACACGTGTTGCGTCCCGGAATGTCAGTTGAACCCAAAGTCTGGATACGATAGAGTTCTCGCGCCGATTCAGACTAAAGCAATGTACCGGATCATCACCGTTGAACGGGAATATGGGTGCGGAGCGGGCCAGATTGCACGCCAGCTTTCCTCACAGCTAGGCTGGAAACTTTGGGACCGGGAACTGACCCATGAGATTGCCCGCGTGGCAAATGTGGACGCCTCCGCCGTTTCCATGTGCGAAGAACGCGTCGACACCACATTTCAGCGCATGGTGAAAGTTTTCTGGCGGGGCAGCTATGAGCGCAGCATGAAGCTCGAGCATGAACCGTTTGACCCCGACCGCATGGTGGAAGTCGGCGAGCAGGTGATGCACAAGATCGCAAAAGAGGGTAATTGCGTTATCGTCGGCCGTGGGGCTCCATACTTTTTGCGTGACCGTGACGACGTGTTTCACGTCTTCCTGTACGCGCCACGAGCAGAGAAGCTGCGCCGAATCCAGAGTGTGGGCAAGAGTGAGCACGACGCCGAAGATCTTGTCGACACCGTGGACCGCGAACGAATTCTCTTCATAAAGCATTATTTCGGCGCCGACTGGCCTACCCGGTCGCTGTACCACGTGATGATCAACACGGCGATTGGGGATGAAAATGTCATCTCGACCATTCTCCATACCATGCGAACGCAGGAAGGCGTTACCCAATCCGCGTACTGATTTGCTCCGTGCTCTCCTCCTCCTCTGTGTCCTCTGTGGTTCCGCCTGGAGGTTCTCTACGACTCCCCCGATCCGCCTCTTCATGAGAACATTGAAGCAGTCCCATGATCCAGCTCAACTCTGCCGGAAGACGCTACGGGCACAAACTCCTGTTTGATGGGGCCGATCTCCTGATCACGCCACGCGACCGCGTCGGTCTGGTTGGCGCAAACGGTACAGGAAAATCCACAGTGCTGAAGATTCTCGCCGATCAGGAGACTCTCGACTATGGAAGCGTAAGTGTTGCGAAAGGAATTAGTGCTGGATATCTTCCGCAAGATGGTCTAACGCTTTCTGGACGGACGGTGTTTGCCGAGTGCCTGTCGGTGTTCTCCCGCTTGAGCAACCTGGAAAAGGAAATGGAACAGTTGACATCAAGCATGGCGGAACTCGACCATACTTCGCCTGAGTACAATCAAGTCGCCGACAGATACCACCGTATTGAGCACGAATTTCGCACCCACGACGGATATGCAATTGAAGCGCAGGTCGGGACAGTTCTTTCCGGACTCGGCTTCCGCACTGAAGATTGGCATCGCCAAACCGAAGAATTTTCCGGCGGCTGGCAGATGCGGATCGCACTGGCCAAGCTTTTACTGCAGAAGCCCAATCTTCTACTCCTCGACGAGCCCACAAATCACCTTGATCTCGAATCTCGCAACTGGCTTGAAGAGTACCTGTCGAATTATCCGTACGCGTTCGTTCTCATTTCACACGATCGCTATTTTCTCGATGTGACCGTCAATCGGATCGTTGAGATCTGGAACAAGAAGATCTGGATCTACAGCGGCAACTACGAAAAATATCTCAGCCAGAAGACGCAGCGGCGGGAGCAGCTTGAGGCTGCATATCGCAACCAGCGTGAACGGATTGAGCAGCTCGAAGTTTTTATCAATCGCTTCCGCTATCAAGCGACAAAAGCCAAGCAGGTACAGAGCCGGATCAAAGAACTGGAGAAGATAGAGAAGATCGAATTGCCGGAAGAAGAAAAGACGATCCATTTTTCCTTTCCGCAGCCGAAGCCGAGTGGCAGGCTGGTTGCCGAGTTCTCCGGTGTGGCGAAGTCATACGGCCAGAAGGAAGTTTTTCGTGATGTGCATTTCACAATCGAACGCGGCGATCGCATAGCGCTGGTTGGCGTAAACGGCGCGGGGAAATCCACGCTCATCAAGCTGCTCGCTGGAATAGAACCACTCACCCAGGGCGAATACCGCCTCGGCCACAATGTGCAAACCGATTACTTCGCGCAGGACCAATACAAAGAACTCGACCAGGAGGCGCGCATCATTGACGATCTCGGCCGAGTTTCGCCGGCATCGCGGGAAACCGAATTGCGCAACCTGCTTGGCTGCTTCCTATTCTCCGGCGAAGAAGTGTTCAAACGCATACGCGTGCTTTCCGGAGGCGAGCGCAACCGCTATGCACTGTTGCGAATGCTGCTGCGTCCGGCGAACTTCCTGTTGCTCGACGAGCCGACGAACCACTTGGACATGCGCGCCAAAGACGTCCTGCTGCACGCACTGAGCGGCTACCTCGGAACCGTGGTGTTCGTCTCGCATGACCGCTATTTCATCGACCAACTGGCGACACGGGTCTTCGAAATCGGCAGTGGGCGCGTGGAAGTGTATCCCGGAAATTACGAAGACTTCCTGTGGCGGAAGCAAGGTGGAGCCGAGAAGCTGCAGGAGCAGGTCGCAGCTTCGGCCCAGGTCCCGCAACCAACAAACGGAGGTCATGCGCCATCTCCCATTGCAGAAAAATCGAAACGCCTGAATCCAATCAAACGGAAACAAATGCAAGATCGCGCTCATGAATTGGAAGAGGATATCTCTAACCTGGAATCCGCAATCGCTGGCTGTGAGAGTTCGCTGCAGCACTTCGTCAGCGCGGAAGAGACTCAACGCCTATCGCAGCAGCTCGAAGAGCATCGCGTGGAGTTGCAAGCCCGCATTGCAGAGTGGGAGCAGATCGGGCAGGAACTTGATGTTAGCTCTTAGCGGCTAACCCGCTGAACGCCCTTCCCGGCCGTCCCTGACCCTCCGTAACCTCACGCCCTTTGGTAATCCCGTGCCATAGTCACTGTTACCACCACATTTCGCCGCAACGCGCGGACACTAACAAAGGAAGGCTTCCGATGCTGCATTCGACAGACAACGCTCCCAAACCGCAGTATTCTCCATCAACCCTGAATTCGCAGACACCAGTAAAGACCATCACTTCGCCGATCGAGCAGGCCACAATCGGACGCACGGTTGTGATCAAAGGCGAGATCACCGGCAGTGAGTCGCTTTACGTCGACGGCCGCGTGGAAGGTACCATCAGCTTCAGCGATCATCGGGTGACGGTTGGCCGCAATGGCGTCGTGGCCGCCAACATCACTGCCCGCGAAGTTGTAATCATGGGCAAGGTCACGGGAAACATCCAGTGCAGCGACCGTGTGGATATCCGCAGCGAAGGTTCACTCACCGGCGACGTCATCAGCCAGCGCATCAGCGTGGAAGACGGCGCATTGCTCAGGGGCAGCGTGCAGTTGACGCCTTCCGAGCAGAAGCACGACAAGTCTTCGGAACTGCCAAAGACCATGGCAGCAGTGGCCGGAAAGAGCAACTAACTTTGAATTCGGGGGGCACGACTTTCAGTCGTGCCGTAACGCCCTGATTGAGTGAGGATCGGCATGGCTGAAAGCCATGCCCTCCCGACCTCACTTCTTCTCTTCGCCTTGAGGCTTCAGCTCAAGCGCAGCGGAGTTCATGCAATAACGCATCCCCGTCGGCCGCGGCCCATCGGGAAAAACATGGCCCAGATGCGCATCGCAGCGCGCGCAGCGCACTTCTGTCCGTGCCATTCCGTGCGAGCGATCTGTGTGCTCGGCGACCACGCCCTCGGCCACTGGCTTGTAGAAACTCGGCCAGCCGGTCCCGGAGTCAAACTTGGTGTCTGCGCTGAACAGCGGCTCTCCGCAGCACAGGCAGGTGTACGTGCCCGGGTCTTTGGTCTTGTAATATTTCCCGGTGAAAGCGGGTTCGGTGCCGGCCTTGCGGGTTACGTAAAACTGCTCGGGAGAGAGTTCTTTCTGCCATTCTTCTTCTGATTTCTTGATCTTTTCGGTCATGGTTTCATTATCCCAGAGGACAGATGAATCTTGAAGCGCGGTCCGGCTCGGCCGGATGGCCTCGCGTTGATCTTCTTCGTCGCCCACCCAGGGCTTACGCCCTGGGCTGAATTATTTCGCCCTCGTCGCGGGCTGCGCACGAAAATGTGGCGTTTATAACTGACATCTGACATCCAGCTTGACTTCGCTTTATATTCGCCTACAATAAATCGCATGGCAATTACCAAACGGCAGCGGCAGGTGTATGACTTCATCTCTGACTTCGTGCAACGCAACCAATACTCCCCGTCTTTCGAAGAAATCGGTGAGGGCTTGGGCCTGAGTTCGCTTGCGACCGTACACAAGCACATTTCGAACCTTGAAAAGAAAGGTCTGTTGAGCCGCGACTACAACCGCAGCCGCTCGATTGATCTGTTGCCGCCTAAAGGCCGCCTGAAGCTGGCCATGTCCGTCAATACCGGCATGGTGCTGCCGCTGGTGGGAAGAATTGCCGCCGGCCAGCCGATTGAAGCCGTCCAGCACCAGGAGACCATTTCGCTCGCGGACTTCGTCCGCTCCAAGGACGTGTTTGTACTCGAAGTGCGCGGCGACTCGATGCAGGACGAACACATCCTGAGCGGCGACTACGTTCTAGTGGAAAAAACGAAGATCGCACACAACGGAGACATCGTGGTCGCGCTGATCGATGGCTCAGACGCCACGCTCAAACGCTTCTATCGCGAAGGCGACAAAATCCGCCTGCAACCCTCAAATGTAAAGATGAAGCCGATTATCGTGCCCGCGGCAGGGGTGGAAATTCAAGGGCGAGTCATTGGGGTGTTGCGAAAATACTAGCTTTCGTCCTTCAGACCTGATAACTGAAAGCTGAGAGCTTAGATTACCCGATGTGCTTATCCAGCGCCTTCTGGATCTGCTCTTTGGCCACGTAGCCTACGATCTGCTCCTTTACCTGCCCGCCTTTGAACACCAGCAGGGTGGGGATGCCGCGGACTCCGTAGCGCATTGGAGTGGCGCTGTTGCAGTCCACATCCATCTTGCCAATCTTCACCTTACCGGCATACTCGGTGGCCAGTTCGTCAACAATCGGGGCAATGGCACGACACGGTCCGCACCAAGCCGCCCAAAAGTCTAACAGCACTGGTGTCTCCGACTTCAGGACATCCTGGTCGAAGTTCGAATCCGTCACTTCTACAATTCCGTTTCCTGCCATTGTTCCTCCAACGCTAGAGATCCTAGATCACGCCGCCACTATCGTAACACTAAGTATTCGATGCGATTTGGCCGCCGAAGTCGCAAGAACCAGTGGCTGGGCGGGAGGTCGCTGTGGGGCCTAGAGTTGGTGGATGATGACCGGCGGCTCAATTAAAAAAGCGCCCTGAACCAATGTTCAGGACGCCTCGGCAGCCCTCCCCCAGAACTGCCAAACCACGACTGGATAGTAGAAGGCTTCGGTGGAGGTGTAAATGTCACTTCCGTAACCCGGAATGAGTGCCCGGTGGGCTACTTGCGAAGCCAGGTTTGCCCGCCATCGGACGTCGCCCAAACCTCGCCATTAGCGGTGTTTATGGTGCCACTCAGCGGGTCCGAAAAGTCCAGGCGCACGATGTCCTGATCAAGCTTCTTCCCCCCTGCCGCAGGCACGACCTTGACCCAGGTTTGGCCGGAATCCGTGGAGCGGTACAGCGCGCCCACCCTTCCTCCTACCCAGATATTCGCACCAACAGCGGAGAGGGCGCGGAACGTGGCGCCGGTGGCAACTGAAACAACCTGCCAAGTTCTTCCGCTGTCACCAGAGTGCTGGACGGCGCCCTCCGGCGAAAGCGTCCATAGTGGTGTTGACACTCCAGCCCCGGATCCGAACCCGGCCTCTCGTTGTCGGGAGTTTGGTGCTGCGACCTTTTGCATACTGAGCTGTGCACCTGTTTGCTGCGATTCCGTGACAACTCCCGTGTAGGAGTCGACTGCCGGAGCTGCGCCAGAACCCGCGACTGGCTTATTCAAGACTGGCGCTGCAGCGCTCACCTCGACGGTCTCCGAAGCATTGCCCACGTCCAGCGTTAATCGCAGGGCCGAGGTCCTATCGTCGAGCACTGCCACCTGCTTCATCTCCGTAGATTTGAAGCCGCTAGCTTCAGCCTTGATCGCGTAGAAACCTGGGGCCAACCGTCCGAAAGCAAACTTGCCCTCCGGATCTGAGGTAACCGTTTGCGTGCCGACGGGACCAATCACCGTTACTTTGGCGTCAGCTACTACGGCGCCGGAAGGATCAGAAACTATGCCGCCTAAATTGCCTCCTACGGTTGATTCCTTAGCGAACATGCCCACACTAGAGGATGTGGTCCCAATCGCATTCTTTTCCTTGTCTCGCCCTCCCACCGGCTGTGGAGGGCTGGCGGGCTGGGCCCCTGACACCGTGATGGCGTTTAGCTCGGTGACGTTGCGGCCATTGAGCGGCAAACCCCGGACGGGTAAATCCTTCTTCTGATCTTTATTCTGATCCAATGTCGGTAGTGGTAGAGCCGATACGCGCACCTGGTCAGAGTCGTCGAAATTCAGATTGGCCTGCGGTTTCGCGGTCATGGGCTTGGCTTCGGGCAGCGCTCTCGGCTTAACGGGTACTTCATTCCTGGGTTCCGCCGGTTGCGCGCGTATTTGGTCCATCTCGGCCGGGATCTTTTCCGTCGCTATTTGTGCTGGAGGTGAAATAGCTTTTTGCATCGCTGGTCCGTGAGACTGATAACGGATGGTCAAGACAACCACCAGAATCGTGAGCGATCCAACCAGAGCCCCCCAGCGCAGTGCGAGTGCCGGCCGCCGATTGGGTTTGAGAGCCAGGATTCTCTGCGCCTCGGCAGATTCAGGCAAAGACAGATACAAAATCTGCCGACAATCGGAACAAGCTCCCACGTGCTCGATGAGCTTCTCCCGTTCTTCATTCTGCAGCTCATTTTCCGCGAACGCAGCCAGCAGGTCTGGACCGGGGTGCGGCCCAACTGATTGCGTTTTCAGGCGTCCAGAAACGAGTTTTGCGATCTGGTCCATCTCTGGATTAGCTTCCTCCTTCCCCTGCTTTTGCCCTCTCCTCTGAGAACGGCGGTTGCAGCGAATCTTGCGTTAAGCTGGCGCGAATATCCACTGCCAGATCGCGAACGTCGGCGGCGAGGGCCTCTTCGGCCTGCCTGCGGCTCATTCCCTGGCGCGCCAAGCTCTTGAGAATCTGCTTACGAATGACTTTGGTAAGCTTCTCAACTTTGCGGCTGATGGTTGACTCATGTACCGAAAGCGCTTTAGAGATCTGCGCCAACGTGCGCCCGTCAAGGAAATACGACGCCAGAACGAAACGATCTTCGGCAGAGATAGAACGCAGCGCTTCATCGACGGCCTTCTCCAGACGGGAATCCGCAGGCATCGGCGAGTCATTACTTGCGGCCGCGAACTGCGCGCCTTCTTCCTCTTCTTCGTCCAGACTCACCAACCGGCGCTGTTTGCGGTAGGTATTCACATATTCTTGTGCCAGGACAGTACGCAGCCAGCCGTCAAGCGAACCACGACCGCTGTACGATGTCAGCTTCGAAATTCGATCGCCTTCGCGTGTCCTGGTTCCGAATAGATCTGCATAAACCGAATCGGCCAGTTCCCTGCCCGCTGAGTCCTCGCGCGTAATCTGTCTCGCGACGTCATACAGTTTTTCGCGAAAGCGCAGCAAGAAAACTTCCCACGCGTGTTCGTTCCCCGCCGCACAAGCTCGCGCGAGCACCAGGTCTTCAACGTGCAAGCGGCTATAGGGTTCAGCAGCAGGAGCGTGTTTCGCAGCAACGTCTTCGAGGATCGCGATAAACTGGGCTGAGCCGAGGCCAAACTCCGCCGCTCTGCTCTTTGCATAAAGGTCCGTCATGGCGGTCTCCAACGCTGTCTCTACAGTTGGTTCGACACCGCGCTGGCTTGTGGCGGACATGGCTCTCTCCGGATGCTACCAATTTTTAGACGCAAGATGCGGGATTTTTGCCGTTCACCAACTAGTAAGAGAGATTGGTTAACAAGATTGCGGCGACACGGTACTAGGAACAGTGCCGGGCCGCCACGCCTGGGCTAGCGTCTGTCTTCTAGAGGAGTGACGTCATGGCAAAGAAACTATGGACCCTCATCGTGGTTGCAGTTGTTCTCGTGGCACTCGCGGTCGTGATCCCCTGTTTGCGGGCGGGCGAAACCAGTGCAGCCACTTCTTATCAAGTGTTGGCGCCGATCCGGCATGGAAATCTGACCATTTTCCCCGTCGTGTCCGGCAATTCGCACGACACGCGCGAGTTTCTCACCCTGGATGAAGGTCTGCGCTCGGGCGAGGTTGTGGTCACCGAGTCGGGCAAAGTCTCTCCACTGGTGCGTCCGCGCCATTCTACGGGGGTATGGGACGAGTCGCGAAGAAATGACGGCGCCGAGGTCAACCGTCTTGTGCTGGTCAACAACTCGAAGAAACCGTTGCTGCTGCTGGCAGGCGAGATCGTGACCGGTGGCAAGCAAGATCGCATCATCGGCAAAGACCGCTTGGTGCCGGCGGAAAGCGATCCCATAGACCTAAGCGTCTTCTGCGTTGAGCCTGGACGCTGGGTCGCGAATTCAGTCAAGTTCGGGGCTGCCACCGCAATGGTGCAACCTTCCGTTCGCTCGAAGGCCATGTCGAACAAAGACCAGGCAAAAGTCTGGTCTGAAGTGGGCAGTGCACGCACCGGGATGGCGGCCGGTCTTCCCCCATCGGCAAGCGAGACCGTGGAAGTAACCGATTCGTATGCAGGAGTGATCCAGAACAAAGAGGTCCAGCACAGGCTCGATTCCGTCGCTGTCCCCATGCAGCAGGAATATCAGAGCGTCATCCGACAATTGCGCGACAAGAACTCGGTGGGCGTGGTGGTGGCGGTGAATGGAGAAACCATCTGGGCCGACGTTTTTGCCAGCACCAACTTGCTGGAGAAATACTGGCCCAAGCTGGTGCGCTCCTATGCCGCCGAAGCGATGGTGCAGCAGGTGAAGTCTGCCTCACCAGACATCAAGTCCGCTCAAGAATTTCTCAGCCGGATACAAGGAAAAAGAGAAGTCGTCGAGAACGAACCCGGACTCTACCGGCACACAGAGATCTCAGGCGACGGATTCAAGGTGTTCGAGCTGACCTCACTGCTCCCCAGCACCGGCTTTGATCTTCACATCGCGAAGATGACGGATTGAGCACAACAATTCGGCTTGCGGATTCGCGGGGAGGGCACGGCGTCCAGTCGTGCCGATACCAATTAAGAATGATCTAACGGGACGACTGAAAGTCATGCTCTCCCGCGATGACAAAGCTGCTACCTAATTCCTGAGACTACTCAAGCATTCGGGCAAAAACTGTTATTAGTGAGCGGTCATTAGTGGAAACGGGTTGAAGTAAAATGGCTCTAGTCGTTTGCGCGGGCGCGTAGCTCAAACGGATAGAGCACCGGATTTCTAATTGCGTGAGTACGGCACAGCAATTGCGTTTCCATTTGTATAAGTCGCTTGTTTTCAATGCACAAAATATAGTATATCTGATCAGAGGCCAGTAGAGGGCATCTAGAGGGCACCAAACATATCTAGTCTTTATCTAGTGTTGAGAATGGATGGTGCGGGCGGAGAGACTCGAACTCCCGACCGTCCGGGTAGAAGCCGGATGCTCTGATCCACTGAGCTACGCCCGCGCCTGCCTGATTGTAGCAAACCTTGGGGAACCGATGGCTCATCTTGGGGAACCCCTGCGTCCGGCGCGGCCCCTGGGGAGGGCAGGAGCAGCGCAGTCTACTTGACAGCAGTACCGATGAAATACTTGCAGGTCTTGGGTTTTCCACGGTCACCCTGCCAAGCAAGTTCGATGAGATGCTGACCCCAAAAAGTTGTGAGCCTGCCCATTATGCCTGTTCCAGGATCAAACGTGCGGCAGTTAAGCGCATGGCTGTATACAGAATAGTAGCTGCCCGTCAGAGCCGCTCAAGACCATTGAACAGGGTTCGGCGTATGTAACAGACCGCACATGGAAATAGATTGGATATTTATTAGTATCGACGGACTGCACGTACACAGGCTGACCCTTGGCATGATACTTTACCTGGGCGTGAATTTGGCGCGTGGCAACAAGGACGACCAGCGACCAGAACAGCAAAGTTAAAAGCAACGGTCTAAAAAGTTCTTCCTTTCGCATAGAGGCTATTGCAGCTCTTTTTCCCAAGTGGGGCCACTGAAGAATCCGTCTTTGATCTTGTACTTGAGACTATGGATACCCATCATGCGAAGCATCTGCTTCTCATCTCGATTTTTGGGGTACGTTTTGTAGAGCACGTAGCAACGATGTTCTAGCTACTTTCCGTCGCAAAAATGAGGCATGCGAGGAGCGTAATCAGCGAGGCTGGGGCCGAGGGTTAGAACCAGAACGTACAGTTTTGAGCGGTGGGATTCAAGAAAGTAATAAAACATTTTGAAGACATATTGTTTTAGACAGGAATGGTGATTAGGATGACGGCCATGATCAAACTACGTCATCAACAACCATCGCTGTGGCATCGCGGTCTGGCCGAAGATATCGAGGGGTTGTGGGAACCTTGGATGCGGCTGGTGGACGAACTACTGGAAGACGAGCAGCTTGTGGACACGGTGTACGAAGCGCAAGGGGAACGCCATCCACAGAGCCGCAGCCGTGGCCGGATGCAAACGCCGGCGGAAGTAGTGTTGCGCCTACTGTTGCTGAAGCACATCCGGAACTGGAGCTTCGACGTGCTGGAGCGAGAGGTGCGGGCCAATTTGGTGTATCGCGCTTTTACCCGGATCGGGGATGAAAAAGTGCCGGACGCCAAGACCCTGGCACGACTGGGCCAGTTGATGGAGCCGAAAGTCATTGAGCAATTGCACCAACGGGTGGTGGAACTGGCGCAGGAGCGAGGAGTGACGCAGGGAAGGAAGTTGCGGGTGGATACGACGGTAGTGGAAAGCAACATTCACTATCCGACCGACAGTAGTTTGTTGGGGGACGGGACGCGGGTGCTGACGCGGACCATGAAGAAGATCGAGTACAAGTCGGGGGTTCTGAAAGGCAAGGTGCGGGATCGAATGCGCAGCATACGGAAGCGAGTCCTGGCGATTGCCTTATCGAGCCGACTGCTGGGACCGCCGGGAGAAGAGCGGAGAAAGCGGCAATATGGGGAACTCCTCAGCTTGACCCGAAAAGTGATGAATCAAGCGCAGAGAGTATTGGCGGAAGTAAAGCAGGCACCACGACGTCGGCGCACTCCCGTGGCAGGTCTGGCGCAATGGCTGGAGACCATGGTGGAGCGGGTTCGGCAAGTGGTGAAACAAACCAAGATTCGGATTTTCGCAGGCGACACGAAGTCGCCGGGAAAGATCGTGAGCGTGTTCGAACCGCAGACGGAAATCATTCGCAAAGGGAAAGCGAGCAAGCCCAACGAGTTTGGCAAGC
>WNGK01003204.1_pt1 | contig 20547 bp, 17 predicted proteins | sample 5400601 | NCBI WGS metagenome assembly WNGK01 (sample SAMN13153376, study PRJNA577476) | soil metagenome | isolation source: 60 cm soil or saprolite under Garry oak tree replicate 1 | place: USA:California | collected 2016-06-15
GCCGCGATCGCGAATGAGGAAAACATCATGGGAGCAACCTTTCTCGTCTGCCACGGCGCATGGTCGGCAGGATGGGCGTGGAAGAAGCTGCACCCGCTGATGAGCGCCGCCGGGCATCGCCTGGTGACGCCGACCTACACCGGGCTTGGCGAGCGCGAGCATCTGGCGAACCCGTCGATCGATCTCGAGACCCACATTCACGACATCCTGAACGTCATCAAATATGAAGACCTGCGCGACATTGTGCTGATCGGCCACAGTTATGGCGGCATGGTTGCAACAGGGGTAGCCGACCGCGCACGGGACCGCGTCGTCCAGTTGATCTACCTCGACGCGTTTGTTCCGAAGGACGGGCAGTCGCTGTTGGACCTGAACGAGCCGGCGAGGCAGCAGATGCTGGAACTCGCGAAGTCCGGCGACGGCTGGCGGGTGCCGCCCAATCCTACGCCGCCTGATACGTCGCAAGCGGATGTGGGATGGCTGACCGAGCGCCGCGTGTTCCAGCCGATCAAGTGTTTTGAGATGCCGCTCAAGCTGCGCGGCGGCGAGCTGACACTGCCTCGCAGCTATATCTACGCCACGCGTGCCACGCCCGCGGATACCTTCCGCCGGTTCGCCGAGCGCGCCAAAAGCGAGGCCGGCTGGCGTTACCACGAACTCGACGCCAGCCATTCGCCGAACGTCACCGCGCCGGAGGCGCTGATGGCATTGCTGGAGAAGATCGTCGCGGAGCGGCCGTAAAATTGGCGAGGGGTCCGGCGTGTCGCGCCGAACCCCTCATTTTTAGAATATCAGCCAGCCTGTAAGCCGGGTTTTGTAGGGCACCGCCTGCTTGCGCAGACGATACGTGACGGCCATTCCTCTGGGACAACGTTCGCACGTTGCCTCGAGCAACCTACCCGGACGGCGAGCCTGACATCGCCCTGCGGTGTTATCGCTTTCGCGAACATTCCCGCGTTGCCGTCCCTATTCGGTTTTGCTCCCGGTGTGGTTTGCCATGCCGTTTCCGTTGCCGGACCCGCGGTGCGCTCTTACCGCACCTTTTCACCCTTACCTCGTCCGAAGAGGAGGCGGTTCGTTCTCTGTGGCACTGTCCCTGGGGTCGCCCCCGCCGGACGTTATCCGGCACCGTATGTCGATGGAGCCCGGACTTTCCTCTCCCGCAGCCTTTCGGCCGTAGCAGGAGCGGCCGTCCGGCCGACTGACGCGCTAGGCATGGGGGCTCCGGGCCGCCGCGTCAAGCCGATAACGGCACGGGTCGGATCCAATCGCGCCATCAAGACGAACAAGGCCGCTACCGCCAGCTACATCAGAGCCTTGCTTCTTGCGAAATGCCTAACAGGCTGACGAGCCGCCCGCGCGGCCGAACCAGATCGCCCAGCGTGTAGCCATCGAGAACGTCAACGAAAGCGTGGTGCGCCTTCTCCAACGCGCGCTTCAGCACACAGCAGGGGCGGATGGCACAAGGAGCCTCGAGCGGCTTGAAGCACGACGCGATCGCCATGTCCGGCTCGGTGCAGCGGACCACGTCGCCGAGCCCGATCGTCGCGGCCGGCTTTGCAAGGCGCAAGCCGCCACCCCTGCCACGTACGGTTTCAACATAGCCGGCAACGCCCAATTGATACGCCACTTTCATCAAGTGGTTCCTGGAGATTGCAAAGCTTTTGGCGATCTCCGCGATCGTTGCGAGCTGATCGTCCTTGAGTGCAAGGTACATCAGCAAACGCAGCGCATAGTCGGTATAGACAGTTAGACGCAAGTGCTTTCTCTCCCCGGGAATGCTGCTCTTAAAAGAAGTATTATAAATATTGCTTTGCGGCAAGTGCGGATATATAAGGGCTATTACATCAAGGAGACTCCGATGAAGAGCACGATTTCGATGAGTGACGTTGTGGCAAGGCCATTCCTGCTGCCCGGAAATCTCGCCTGCAGCGCCCTGGGCCTCTCCAACCACCAGGATCTGTTCCGCATGCTGATCAACTCCCTGTTCTGGACCGTGCTCGGCGTTATCGTGGTGGTGCTTGCGATATGATCTCTTCGGCGGCGAAGCTCGGTCATGTTTCCGAAGACGGCATTCGCCAGCTCGTCGATGCGTTTTATGACAAGGTTCGGCTCGATGTCGAACTTGCGCCGATTTTTTTGCGCGCGATTCCGGGGGACTGGGAACCGCATTTGGCTAGAATGTATGCGTTCTGGTCGTCGGTGATGCTCACCACCGGACGTTACAAGGGCAATCCTGTCGTCAAGCACCTCGTCATCCCGGGTATCCAGCCGCATCTGTTTGAACGCTGGCTGGCGCTTTTCAATGAAACCTGCGGCGAGTTATTTGATGATGGCGTCAGCGAGGAATTTCGTGCCAAGGCCGCGCGCATCGCCGAGAGTCTGAAGCTTGCGTTGTTTTATCGGCCGGACCGCCCGTGGCCACCGGAGGCAACGCCATGACCTTCGTCGTCACGGAAAATTGCATCAAATGCAAGTATATGGATTGCGTGGAAGTTTGCCCGGTCGACTGCTTCTACGAGGGCGACAACATGCTCGTCATTCATCCCGATGAGTGCATCGATTGCGGTGTGTGCGAGCCGGAATGCCCGGCCGAAGCCATCTCGCCCGACACCCAGCCGGGTCTTGAAAGCTGGCTCAAGCTGAATGCCGAATACGCTTCAGTTTGGCCAAACATCACGATCAAGCGGGAAGCGCCGGCTGACGCCAAGAGTTTCGACGGCGTCCCCAATAAGCTGCAGGAACATTTCTCAGCGAACCCGGGCCAGGGCGATTAGTACTGACTATGTTAGATCTGTGAGTCGCTTGCTGCCCATGCTTCGAGACGCTCGCGTCGCTCGCTCCTCAGCATGAGGTTGTTGTGTTTCAACGAGTTAGACCTCATCCTGAGGAGGTCACGAAGTGGCCGTCTCGCTCGAAGGATGGGCCGCAATACCGATTTGTGATTCCAGGTGCTAGGGCGGTATCCGGCCCGCGATCAGGCGTTTCGCCTCGATTGCGTCCACCGCATCGGTCAAAATAAATTATCCTGAAGATGTCGTTTTGCGAGTGGCCCGTTCGACTGGATGTCGGCGAATGGCGCCGGTCAAACAGGAGTTGGCAAGATGCAGTATTTGCTGATGATCTATCAGAACGAGGCCGAGTACGGCAAAATCGACGCTGCAACGGGCAAGAAAATGATGGAGGAATACGGTGCATTCACCCAGTCCATCGTCCAGAGCGGCAATTTCAAGGCGGGCGACCGGCTGCAGGACACGCAGACGGCGACCACCGTGCGCGTCCGCGACGGCAAGACCTTGACGACCGACGGTCCGTTCGCGGAAACGCGGGAGCAGCTCGGCGGCTACTACCTGGTCGAGGCCAAGGATCTCGACGCCGCGCTCGCCATTGCGGCGCGGATTCCCGGCGCCAGGTTTGGTTCGATCGAGGTCAGGCCGATCTGGGTCTATAACTGACAGCTATTGCCGTCATTCCGGGGCATCGCGATCGCGATGAACCCGGAATCTCGAGATTCCGGGTCCGTCCTTCGGACGCCCCGGAATGACGTGGGGCCGCATGACACCGATCGAAATCGAAAAAATTTTCCGTGACGAGGCGGGCCGGGCGCTGGCAACGCTGATCCGCCTGGTCGGCGATTTCGATCTCGCCGAAGACGCGCTGCAGGACGCATTTGCCACAGCACTTGAGCGCTGGCCCGCCGCCGATCCGCCGTCCAATCCGCGGGCATGGCTGGTCAATGTCGGGCGCAACAAGGCGATCGACCGGATCCGCCGGAGCATCGCGTTTCGCGGCAAGCAGACCGAACTGGCGCACGAGTTGCTGTTCAATGCCACAGCCTCCGACGAAGCCGCCGATATGATGGCGCTCGACGACGACATGCTGCGGTTGATCTTCATTTGTTGCCATCCGGCATTTTCCATGGACGTTCAGGTCGCGCTGACGCTGCGCACGGTTTGCGGGCTATCTATTTTGCAGGCCGCGCGCGCCTTTCTGACAAGCGAGGACGCCATGGCGCAGCGCCTTGTCCGCGCCAAACAGAAAATCCGCCTTGCTGGAATTCCCTACGAGGTGCCGGACCGCGACGCGCTGGAGCCGCGGCTGCGCGGGGTGCTCGGGGTGATCTATCTCGTCTTCACCGAAGGCTATGCCGCAACGTCGGGCGAAGACCTGATGCGCCCCAGTCTCACGCGCGAAGCCATCCGACTATGCCGTCTGCTCGACGCCCTGATGCCGCGACGGGGCGAGATCAAGGGATTGCTGGCCCTGATGCTGCTGCACGATGCGCGCCGCGCCGGGCGCGAGACCGCAGGCGGCGACATCGTGCTCCTGGAAGAGCAGGATCGCGCGCTGTGGGACCGTTGCCAGATTGCCGAAGGTTTGATGCTGGTGGAAGAGGCCTTGCGGTTGCCGGGCCGGCCGCAATCCTACGCGGTGCAAGCTGCGATCGCAGCACTGCATGCGCGGGCGCCGAACTATAAAGATACGGACTGGCCGCAAATCGCCGGCCTCTATGAAGTGCTGTTGCGGATCAGTCCGTCGCCCGTGATCGAGCTCAATCACGCCGCTGTGGTGTCGATGGTCGATGGGCCGGCGCGGGCGCTGGATCTGATCGATGCGCTGGAAGCCCGCGGAAGTCTCAAGGGCTACGAGTTGATGCCGGCGGTGCGTGCCGATCTGTTGCGCCGGCTTGGCCGGCGCGATGCGGCACGCGACGCCTATTTCGCGGCGACATCAGCGACGCAACTGGAGCCGCTGCGGCGGCTTTACGCGCGGCGATTGGCGGAGCTCGATCGGGCGGCGGACGCCTGAGGTCTACCGCGCCGCGACGGCTTCATAGATGTCTTCCTCCTGCGCGGTATGGAGGCGCACCAGGGTCTCGACCGCCTCGATCAATCGCTGGGCATCGCGAATGAGATAGCGGTCGACCTTCTCCGATGGCAGGTCCTCGGCGACGCGGGCGAGCAGCCGGGCGAGATGTAGGATCTCGCGGTGCGCCCGGCTCATGGCGGAGAGGCCGTGGCTCTCCCGCAGGACCTTGGCGAGCTGTGGATAGACGTTGCCCTCGTCGTCGCGCTCATGCGCGACCACCTGCTCCTGAACCACCTGGTTCGCCTCGGCGATCAGCGCGGCCGCGCGCTCGGCGGTAGCGTCGTCGAGTGCATCGACGATCGATCGCAGCCGGTCGAGGTCGCCGATCAGCGCCAGGTGATTGCGATGCAGCTCGCGTCCGGCCGCGGCGGTCATGCTCTTCCCGGCGTGGCCATGACCCGGGCTCAACGCGCGCAGCGCATTGAGGATCACGGCAACATCGATCACTTCCTGCAGGATGGCCGCCGGGACCGGCAGCAGCCAGCCGAAGGTCGCCGCCAGCATGGCCAGGGTCGAAAGCCCCATGCCGGCGACGATGCTTTCGATGGCGATCCGCCGCGCCCGTTGCGCGATCATGATCGCTTCGCCGACCCGATCGAGGCGGTCGGCGAGGATCACCACATCGGCCGCTTCGGACGAGGCGCTGGCGCCGCGAGCGCCAAGCGCGATCCCCAAGTCGGCGGATGCCAGCGCCGGGGCGTCGTTGATGCCGTCGCCGACCATGATGGTCGGATGAAGCCGCTGTTCAGAACGCACGGCTTCGACCTTGTCGGAGGGAACGCGGTCAGCCAGCACCGCATCGAGATCGAGCGCGGCGCCGATCGCTTGCGCGGCGGCGGCACGGTCTCCTGTGACCATGATGATGCGCGCGATTCCGGCCTCGCGCAGCAACCGGATGGCGCGCGGCGTGTCGGAACGAAGTTCGTCGGCGAGCAGCAATGCGCCAATCGGTCGTCCCTCGACCGCGACGAATACGATGAGCGCCGATCGCCACGAGGCACGCCGTGTGGCCCGCGATGCCCATTCGCTAGCGTGCCCGCCAGCAAAGATCAGGTCACGCGAGCCCGCAGCTACACGCCGTCCCTCGATCACGCCGCGCAGCCCCGAGCCCATGGCTTCCCGTACCTGCTCGGGCACTTTGAGGCTAAGGCCGCGCTCGGTCCCCGCCTGAACGATGGCGTTGGCGACGACATGATGCGACGCCTGTTCGAGCGAGGCGCCGAGCATCAATACCTCGTCGGCCGTCTCGCCCGGCGCAACTTCGACGGAAAGCAGCCGCGCGCCGCCGACCGTCAACGTCCCGGTCTTGTCGAACAGCACGGTATGCGCGCGCGCCAGCGCCTCCAGCGGCCCGCCGCCCTTGACCAGGATACCGCGCCGGGCCGCCTGGGCGACGCCGGCGATGAAGGCGACCGGTGCGGCCAGAATGAGCGGACACGGCGTCGCCGCTACCAGCACGGCAAGGCTGCGAAGCGGATCTCCTGAGATCAGCCACGCGACGAAGGCAAGCGCGAGCGTGATCGGCAGAAACATCAGCGCATAGCGATCGGCCAGCCGCACGAACGGCGCCTTGGCGGTCTGCGCCGCGGTCACCAGACGCACGATGCCCGCATAGGTGCTTTCGCCGGCGACCGAAGTCACCGTCATGTCAAAGGTCTCGCCGGCGTTCAACGAGCCGGAGAGGATGGCGGCTCCATGCGCTTTGACTACCGGGATGGGCTCGCCTGTCAATGCCGACTCGTCAATGGTTGCCGCGCTCGAAGTCACGACGCCGTCGACCGGAACGACTTCACCGGCGTGCACCAGAAGCTGGTCGTCCACGGCGATTGCGCCGATGGGCACTTCCTCGACGCGGCTGTCGACGCGACGATGGGCCTCGCGGGGAGCGCGATCGACCAATGAGCGCAGATCATGCTCGGCACGGGCGACAGCGATATCCTCGAGCACGTTACCGCCGGAATACATCAGCGCCACGACGGCGCCGGCCAGCGGCTGGCCGAGCACGATCGCGGCGCTCATCGATACCAGGGCAATCGCATCGACTCCAAGCCGGCCGGTCAGGAGGTCGCGTACGATCGAGATCGCCAGCCCCGCGACCACAGGTGCGGTCGCCAATGTCCAGCAGAGATTGGCAAGGTCCGATCGGCCGGCCAGGAAGGCAAGAATTCCCGCCGATAGTCCCGCGATGGCGATCGAAACCAGTGCCCACCGCAGGACGCGCTCAAATGACATCGCCCGATTCCGTGCTCATGACGCCTTCGCGGCTTCTCGCCGAAAATGAGCCTGTCACGCTTGAGGGAAATCAATAGCTTGGCCGCATTGCTCCCCGGATGCCCGAGGCGGCGGATGCGACCTTCGGCTTGCGGATGCGCTACCGCGCCGCGACGGCGCTGGCGTCGGCCGGGAGGCTGACCAGCAGCGACCGCAACGTGGTCAACGTCGAATGATCGACGATGCCGTCGACGCGGCCGGGCCGAAAATGGCGCTGGAAGGCAGTGACCACTTCCATGGTCGCGGTGTCGTATTTTCCGTTGACCGGGACGCCGTAGCCGTATCTGGCCAGCGCCTGCTGCAGGTCGCGAACGTCGTTGCCGGCGCTGCCGAGCCTCAGCGTTTCGCCGCGCACGATCGGCGCCGGCTGCACCCAATGGCCGACGCCTGAATTGGCCAGCGAATGCCACGGAAATTTCTCGCCGGGGTCTTTCTTGCGGAACGGAGCGACATCCGAATGCGCGAGCACACGATGGGACGGCACCTTGCGGCGGAGCATGATGCCGCGGCACAACGCGATCACGGCGGCGATCTGACGCAGCGGAAACTCCGGATAGCCCCAGTCATGGCCCTTGTTGACGATCTCGACGCCGATCGAACAGGAGTTGATGTCTTCCTCGCCGCCCCAGAATGCCACGCCGGCATGCCAGGCGCGTTTGGCTTCCGGGACGCACTGAATGATGCGGCCGTCTTCCAGCACGATATAATGCGCCGAAACGTCGGTGCCGATCGTGCACAGCTTCGCGATCGCACCTTCCACATCCGGCATGCCGGTGTAGTGCAGCACGATCATGTCGGGCAAACGGTCCATGTTGCGGTCGCCATAATTCGCCGACGCGATGACGTCGGAAGCGATCGATGAATCGGGAGTGAAGGTCTTCATGTTCGCGTTGGCCCTTGCGATCTGGAGGGCACGTTGACGCTTCGAATCAAAACTATCAGATGCGGACGAACCTAGCAGCATACGATAGCTCAAACCGGGCAGGAGAACGGCACATTTTTTGAGAGACGAATCTTTCTCACTATTTCCTCACAGCGTCATCCGCGCAATGGAGAGCCAGTCGCCGCTTCGCATTTTAGCCGGGTGTGTGCGGCACGCATCATCGATGCGGACGAATCGCACATTTTTATTTGATGCCAGCTATCGATGGCGTCCCGACCCGCTGGGACAGCCTGGGAAAGTTTGGTACCGGGGCAGGCCAGTCCAGCTTTCGGCCCGGAACCCGGGCCCACCCTCCAGCGGGGTTTTTGTATCGGGCGCATCAACGCTTTCTTAATGCTAACTGCCGTTACTAAGTGGTGACGAGCCGAACCGGTTTGGGGGACGGCCGCGAACCTATTGACGCTCGAAATCCCATGGCAGCGCAGCAAATTCCATGTGGAACTCAGGGCTTGCGATATGGGCCGCGAGGGACCGGAAATCGTGCCTTGTACGGGCTTTTCGAGACGAAAAGCCCGGCGAAGCGCAGACATTTGAGGCGCAATGGGCCCATTCGCGTCCAATTTCCATCTCCTCTGCCGGACCGCTTCCGGAGCCGGCGCATGAATCCGTCTGCCTCCCGCCATATTCCTGTCCTTGGCCGCCAGGCGGTGGAGATGCTGAGCCCCCGCGACGGCGGCATTTATGTCGATGCCACCTTTGGGGCCGGCGGCTACAGCCGGGCGATCCTCGACACCGTCGGAACCCGAATCATCGGCATCGACCGCGACCGATCGGCCATTACGGGCGGATTCGATCTCGTTGATCGATCGGACGGCCGGCTCACCCTGGTCGAGGACAAATTTTCGAATCTCGCCGGGATTTGCGCCGCTCAGGGAATTGATGCGGTCGACGGCGTCGTGATGGATGTCGGGGTGTCCTCGATGCAACTCGACGAGGCCGAGCGCGGCTTCTCGTTTCGCCTCGGCGGCCCGCTCGACATGCGGATGGGCCATGACGGTCCCACCGCGGCGGATGTGATCGCGAGGGCTTCGGAGGCCGATCTCGCCAATATCATCTACATTTTCGGCGAAGAGCGGCATTCCCGCGGGGTTGCCCGCGCCATCGTCGCCGCACGCAAGCAAGCGCCGATCGCGACCACGCGGGCGTTGGCCGACATCGTCTCCAGGGTGGTGCGGTCCAAGCCGGGTGAAATTCATCCGGCGACCCGGACGTTTCAGGCCTTGCGGATTTTCGTCAACGAGGAACTCGACGAACTGCATCTGGCGCTGTCGGCGGCGGAGCGCGTGCTGCAACCGGGCGGCCGGCTGGTGGTGGTGTCGTTTCATTCGCTGGAAGACCGCATCGTCAAGAATTTTCTGGTCGAGCGAGCCAAGGCCGGCGGCGGATCGCGGCATCTGCCGGAAGTCGCGCAGGCTGCGCCGAGCTTTCACATCCTGACCAAGCGCCCGGTCACCGCTGATGAAAGCGAGATTTCCGCCAATCCGCGCGCGCGCTCGGCGAAGCTGCGCGCGGCCGAGCGTACCGCCGCGCCTTCGCACATTGCCGCCGCGTTGCCGGCATGGCCGTCGCTTGACGACGTGATGAGGGGAGGCTGACCATGCGGATCATCCATCTCCTCGTGATCGGCGTTTTGGTATTCGCGGCGGCCTATGTCTATCGGATCAAGATGGAATCCACGGCGCGTACCGAGCGCGTGCTGCGGTTGCATGCGGAAATTCGCGAACAGCGCGACGCCATTGCCGCGTTGCGCGCGGAATGGGCCAAGCTGGACGCGCCGCTGCGGCTGCAGGGCCTCGCCGATCGTCACCTGGCGCTGAAGCCCCTTGTCGCTACACAGTACGATTCATTGAAGAACCTGCCCGAGCGGCCGCCGAGCTTAGTCAAGCCGGGCGATCCCGATCCGATCGGCGCGATGATCCAGACCATCGATTCCGTTGCCGTGACGGGTTCGGTGCCGGCGCCGGAGGATCGGCAATGACCGGTCGGATGCGGGCCACCGTCAGGCCTTTGGAGCCATGGCGGCAGCGGCTGATCCGCAGCCTGCTGTACGGGCGCAACGTCGACCGATCAGCGAAAGCACGCGCCCGCGTCGGATTTGCCATGCTGGCGTTCGCGGCGATCTATGCGGTGATCGGCGGACGGCTGATCATGTTCGCCGCCGTCGGCGACAGCCATAGTGCGCGCCGCGCGGCGGCGCAGGACGCCATCGCAACCGCGCGGCCGGATATCGTCGACCGCAATGGCGAGGTGCTCGCCACCGACGTCAAGGCGCCCAGCCTGTTCGGCGAGCCGCGCCGGATCATCGACAAGGACGAAGCGATCGAGCTTCTGACCGCGACATTGCCGGATCTCGACACCAGCGAAGTGCGCGACCGGTTGTCGTCGAAGAAGGGCTTCGTCTGGTTGAAGCGCGAAATCACGCCGCTGCAGCAGCGGGAAATCCATCGCCTCGGCGTTCCCGGCATCGGCTTCCTGCGCGAGAACAAGCGCGTTTACCCCACCGGCGCCGAAGTCGCGCATCTGATCGGTCTGGTCAATATCGACAACCAGGGCATCGCCGGGATGGAGAAATGGCTCGACAGCAACGGCCTCGCCGATCTGCATCGCGCCGGCTTTGCCACCGATCGCCTGCAACGGCCGGTGGAATTGTCGGTCGACCTGCGCGTCGAGCACGCGCTGCGCGACGAGCTTCTCAAGGCAAAGGACAAGTACAAGGCCAAGGCGGCTTCCGGCCTCGTCTCCAACGTCAAGACCGGCGAGATCGTGGCGATGGTGTCGCTGCCCGACTTCGACCCCAATAACCCGCGCGAGGCCCACGATCCCGAGCGCATCAACCGGCTGACCACCGGCGTCTACGAGATGGGCTCGACCTTCAAGGCGCTGACGCTGGCGATGGCGCTGGATTCCGGCAAGGCCACTCTCAACACGATGTACGATGCCCGCGGCGCGTTGCATTTTGGCAAATTCGCCATTCACGACACCCATTCCGTGGGCCGCGCGATCTCGCTGTCGGAAGTGTTCACATTCTCCTCGAATGTCGGCGCGGCGCGCATCGCGCTGGCGCAGGGCGTCGAGGCTCACAAGGCGTTCCTGCGCAAGATGGGTCAGCTCGACCGGCTACGCACCGAACTGCCCGAGAGCGCCTCGCCGATCGTGCCGAAGCGCTGGAGCGAACTCAACACCATCACCATTGCCTTCGGTCACGGTCTTTCGGTGGCGCCGCTGCAGGCGGTGATGGGCATCAACGCGGTGATGAACGGCGGCTATCTGATCCCGCCGACATTCCTCAAGCGATCGGAAGAGGAAGCCAGGCAGCTGGCGAAAAAAGTGATCAAGTCCGAAACCTCCGAGAAGATGCGCTATCTGATGCGGCTCAACGCCGAGATTGGAACTGCCAAACAGGCCGAGGTGAAGGGCTACTACATCGGCGGCAAAACCGGCACCTCGGAAAAGGTCGTCAATGGGCGGTATTCCAAGAAGCAGGTGCTGAACTCGTTTACCGCGATTGTTCCGGCCGACAATCCGCAGTTCCAGGTGCTGGTGATGCTGGACGAGCCGAAGGCGCTGCCCGAAACCAAAGGCTTTATTACTTCGGGGTGGAATGCGGTGCCGACCGGCGGCAAGGTGATTGCCCGCATTGCACCACTGCTGGGAATCGAGCCGCGCTTCGATCTGCCGCCGTCCGACCGCCTTATTCTTGCGGCATCGAGGGGAACCCAGTAAGGCGTAGCACTCGCCGCGCCGGCCGGACTGGAAGACAATGAGACTTCGCGACCTGTTCAGCGATGACGCCACGATCGAGCCGCGGGCGGATGCGACCGAGGTCAGCGGGCTTGCCGTGGACAGCCGCGCGGTGAAGCCGGGCGATTTGTTCTTTGCGCTCGCCGGCAGCAAGACCGATGGCGCGCGCTTCATTGATTCTGCGATTGCATCCGGCGCGGTGGCGATCGCGACCGATCATCCACCGCCAGGCCATCGCGCGGTGCCGTTCGTCATGACGCCCAATCCGCGCCGCGCGCTGGCGCTCGCCGCGGCGAACTTCTTTCCGCGGCAGCCTGCGACCATCGCGGCCGTCACCGGAACCAGCGGCAAGACCTCCGTCGCCGCCTTCACCCGGCAGATCTGGCAACGGCTCGGTCACGAATCGGCCAGCATCGGCACCATCGGGCTGGTGTCGCCGAAGCGCACCATCTACGGGTCGCTGACGACGCCGGATCCGATTGCGCTGCATCGGCAGCTTGATGAAATCGCCGGCGAGGGCGTCACGCATCTGGCATTCGAAGCCTCATCGCATGGGCTCGATCAGTATCGGCTGGACGGCGTGCGCATAGCAGCCGGCGGATTCACCAATCTCACGCGCGACCACATGGACTACCATCCTGACGTCGCGCATTATCTTGCCGCCAAGCTGCGGCTGTTCCGCGATCTGGTGGTGGCGGATGGCGCTGCGGTGATCTCGGCCGACCATGATTGTTCGCAGGCCGTGATCGATGCTGCGCATGCGCGAAAGTTGCGGATCGTTGCGGTCGGCCGCAAGGCCGACGGTGCGGGCGAGGGCATTCGTCTGATTGAGGCTGACATCGACGGCTTTGCGCAGGAACTCACGCTTGAACATCGCGGGCGCCGGCATGCGGTCCGGCTGCCGCTGGTCGGCGAATTCCAGATCGAGAATGCGCTGGTCGCCGCCGGGCTCGCGATTGGCACCGGCAGCGAGCCCAAGGCGGTTTTCGCGACGCTCGAACTTCTCGAAGGCGCGAAGGGCCGGCTGGAACGGGTCGCCGAGCGCAACGGCGCGCCGATCTTTGTCGATTACGCGCACAAGCCCGACGCGCTGGCAAAGGCGCTGCAGGCGCTGCGGCCTTACGCCAAACGCAAGCTCGTTGTGGTGTTCGGCGCCGGCGGCGACCGCGATGCCGGCAAACGTCCGTTGATGGGGGCGATTGCAACTGAATATGCCGACCGCGTCATCGTCACCGACGACAATCCGCGCCAGGAAAATCCGGACCTGATTCGATCCGCGATCCTGAGCGCCGCCAGGGGGGCCCAGGAAATCGGCGATCGTGCCGAGGCGATCCGGACCGCGATTGCCGGTCTGCAGCCGGGCGATGCGCTGCTGATCGCCGGCAAGGGCCACGAGACCGGACAGATCGTCGGCGACCGCACCTTGCCGTTCAGCGATCACGACGCGGTTGCTGCCGCATTTGCACCGAGGGGCACATGAGCGCGATGCCGTTATGGAGCACCATCGCGATGGCGGAGGCGATGCGCGCCTCGATCAATGGCGCGTTGCCGGAAGCGATATCGGGCCTTTCCATCGACAGCCGCACCATCGCGCCGGGCGAAGCCTATTTCGCCATCAAGGGTGACGTTCACGACGGCCATGATTTCGTCGCCGCGGCGTTGAAGGCCGGTGCCGCGTTGGCGGTGGTGGAGGCCGCGCAACGCGACAAGTTCGCCAGCGACGCGCCGCTGCTGGTGGTGGATGACGTGCTGGCCGGTCTGGTTGCTCTCGCTTATGCCGCGCGCGCGCGGCTCCATGCGCAGGTGATCGCGATCACCGGCTCGGTCGGCAAGACTTCCACCAAGGAGGCGCTGCGGCGCGTGTTGGACGCGCAAGGGCCGACACACGCCTCGACCGCGTCGTTCAACAATCACTGGGGCGTGCCGCTGTCGCTGGCGCGATGTCCGGCGTCGGTGCGTTTCGCGATCTTCGAAATCGGCATGAATCACGCCAGCGAAATCGAGACGCTGGTGAAGATGGTGCGGCCGCAGGTGGCCGTGATCACCACGGTGGAGCCGGTGCATCTGGAGTTCTTTACCGGCATCGAGGCGATCGCCGATGCCAAGGCGGAAATCTTTGCAGGGGTCGAGCCCGGCGGCGCCGTGGTGCTCAACCGCGACAATTCGCAGTTCTCTCGATTGCAGAAACACGCCAAAAAACCCGGCATCTCGCGCATCGTCTCGTTCGGCGCCGACAAGGAATCCGACGCGCGTCTGCTCGAGGTGTCGCTGCACGCCGACCGTTCGGCCGTACATGCCAACATTCTCGGGCTTGACGTGACCTACAAGCTCGGCATGCCCGGCCGTCACATGGCGATGAACTCGCTGGCGGTGCTGGCTGCGGCGTCGCTCGCGGGCGCCGATCTTGCGCTCGCGGCGCTGTCGCTGTCGCAGATCGAACCGGCGGCGGGCCGCGGTGCGCGGCGCGCGCTGGAGGTCGCCAGCGGCGAGGCGACACTGATCGACGAGAGCTATAACGCCAATCCGGCGTCGATGGCGGCGGCATTGAACGTGCTGGGCGCCGCCGCGATCGGCCCGCAGGGCCGGCGCATCGCCGTGCTCGGCGATATGCTCGAACTCGGCCCCACCAGCGCGGCGCTGCATCGCGGGCTGGTCGATGCCGTCAAGGCCAACCACATCGATCTCGTATATTGTTGTGGCCCGCTGATGCGCAACCTGTGGGACGCTCTTTCCACGGGCAAACGGGGCGGCTATGCCGACAGCGCCGATACGCTCGAATCGCAGCTGGTCGGTGCGATTCGTGCCGGCGACGCGATCATGGTCAAGGGATCGCTCGGCTCGAAGATGAAGACGATTGTGAATGCGCTCGAAAAGCGCTTCCCCGGCAAGGCCGCGCACGACGAAGCCGCGGTATAGGGCGGATTGAATGTTTTACTGGTTGTTCGAACTTTCCAACACCGTTCCCGGTCTGGGCATGTTCCGCACGTTTCTGAACGTGTTTCGCTACACCACCTTTCGCACCGGCGGGGCGATTTTCACCGGAGCGTTGTTCGTTTTCCTGTTCGGTCCCTGGATCATCGATCACCTCAGGCTTCGCCAGGGCAAGGGCCAGCCGATCCGCATCGATGGCCCGCAATCGCATCTCGTCACCAAGATCGGCACGCCGACGATGGGCGGGTTGATGATTCTTTCCGGATTGGTGGTCTCGACCTTGCTGTGGGCCAATACGGTCAACCCCTATGTCTGGATCGTGCTGGCGGTGACGCTGGGTTTCGGCTTCGTCGGTTTCTACGACGATTATTTGAAGGTGACCAAGCAGAGCCACAGCGGCTTCGCCGGCCGCATCCGGCTTGCGATCGAAGCCATCATCGCGCTCGCCGCCTGCTACGCGCTGACCCGGCTCGGACGCGACCCGTTCTCGACCTCCTTGGTGATTCCATTCTTCAAGGACGTGGTGCTGAATTTCGGCTGGTTCTTCGTGATGTTCGGCGCCTTCATCATTGTCGGCGCCGGCAATGCGGTCAACCTGACCGACGGTCTCGATGGCCTTGCCATCGTCCCTGTGATGATTGCCTCGGCAAGCTTCGGCATGATCGCATATCTCGTCGGCAACGCCGTGTTCTCGGATTACCTGCAGATCAACTACGTCGCCGGCACCGGCGAACTCGCGGTGTTGTGCGGCGCGGTGTTGGGTGCAGGACTGGGATTCCTGTGGTTCAACGCGCCGCCGGCATCGATCTTCATGGGCGACACCGGATCGCTGGCGCTTGGCGGCATGCTCGGATCGATCGCGGTCGCGGTCAAACACGAGATCGTGCTCGCGGTGATCGGCGGACTGTTCGTGCTGGAGGCGGTCTCGGTGATCGTGCAAGTGGTGTCGTTCAAGCTCACCGGCAAGCGCGTGTTCCGGATGGCGCCGATCCATCACCATTTTGAGCAGAAGGGCTGGACCGAACCGCAAATCGTGATCCGGTTCTGGATCATCTCGGTGATGCTGGCGCTGGCCGGCCTCTCCACCCTGAAGCTGCGGTGAGTATGTTGTATACTCTCCGTCGTCATTCCGGAGGCCGCGAAGCGGCAATCCGGAATCTCGAGATTCCGGGTTCGTGCGGAGCCTGTCATCGGGCGGCGCTGAGCGCCGACCCGTTGGCACGCCCCGGAATGACGGATGCCAAATCATGATCCCCGTCACATCCTTCGCCGGCAAGACGGTTGCGGTGTTCGGCCTTGGCGGATCGGGGCTGGCGAGCTGCCATGCCTTGAAGGCGGGCGGAGCGGACGTGATCGCCAGCGACGACGGCGCCGATCGCCTCGCGGAGGCAACGCAAGCGGGATTCATCACCGCGGATTTACGCAAAGTTTCGTGGGCGAATTTCGCCGCGCTGGTGCTGACGCCGGGCGCGCCGCTCACCCATCCGGCGCCGCACTGGACCGTGCTGGCGGCGCAACAGGCCGGCGTCGAGGTGATCGGCGATATCGAGCTGTTCTGCCGCGAGCGGCGGCGTCATGCACCGGATGCGCCGTTCGTCGCCATCACCGGCACCAATGGCAAATCGACCACGACGGCGCTGATCGCGCATCTGATGCGCGTCGCCGGTTACGACACCCAGATGGGCGGCAATATCGGCACCGCGATCCTGTCGCTGGAGCCGCCGCGCATGGGGCGTGTCCACGTCATCGAGATGTCGTCATATCAGATCGATCTTACGCCATCGCTCGATCCGACCGTCGGCATCCTGCTCAACGTCAGCGAAGACCACATCGATCGCCATGGCACGCTTGAGCATTATGCAGCCGTGAAGGAGCGGTTGGTGGCCGGCGTGCAGCCGCAGGGCACCGCGGTCGTCGGCGTCGATGACGGATGGAGCCGGAACGCCGCCGACCGGATCGAACGAGCGGGCAGGCGCGTCGTCCGCATCTCGGTGAAGAATCCGCTTGCCGACGGCATCTATGTCGAGCGTGAAACCATTGTGCGTGCATCCGGCGGTGCGCGCAGCGAGATCGCGCGGATCGGCGGCATCGGTTCGCTGCGCGGCCTGCACAACGCGCAGAATGCCGCCTGCGCGTCGGCCTGCGCGCTGGCGCTCGGCGTCAGCACCGACGTCCTCCAAAACGGCCTGCGCAGCTTTCCCGGCCTCGCGCACCGCATGGAGCAGGTCGGCCGCAGCGGCAATGTGCTGTTCGTCAACGACTCCAAGGGCACCAACGCCGATGCGGCTGCGCATGCGCTGTCGTCGTTTTCAGATATCTTCTGGATCGCCGGCGGCAAGCCGAAGCTCGGCGGCATCGCAGGTTTGAGCGAATATTTCCCGCGCATCCGAAAGGCCTATCTGATCGGGGAAGCCGCCAAGGAGTTCGCCGCAACGCTCGAGGGCAAGGTGACCTACGAGATCAGCGAGACGCTCGAAGTCGCCGTAGCCAGTTCCGCGCGCGATGCCGAAGCTTCGGGGCTGTCCCATCCCGTGGTGCTGCTGTCGCCGGCCTGCGCGTCGTTCGACCAGTACCGCAATTTTGAAATCCGCGGCGCCAAGTTCAGCGACCTCGTCACGGCGTTGCCTGGCGTCAAGCCGGTGGTGTGAGGACGCCAGCGCCTGAACGCTGGCAACCGCTCCATTCACCGCCGTCATCACCCGCGAAAGCGGGCGATCCGGTATTCCAGAGCCGTTGTAGCTGAATCGCCAAGGCTGCGGCGTATCGGATACCCGCTTTTCGCGGGTATGACGGCGATCTCGTTAACCCTTCGGAAACCATCATGGGCGACCAATGGGCAAACCTCTGCCCCTGGGAATGCCCATGCTCTCTCGTGAACAACGCAACCCCCTCAGCGAGTGGTGGTGGACGGTCGACCGCCTGCTGCTCGCGGCGATTATCGCGCTGATGCTGGGCGGCATCATTCTGTCGCTCGCGGCCAGTCCGCCGGTGGCAACAAGGATCGGGCTCGATCCGTTTCACTTCTTCAACCGCCATGTATTTTTTCTGCTGCCGTCCTTTATGGTGCTGATCGCGGTGTCGTTCCTGTCGCCAAGGCAGATTCGCCGCTCGGCGCTGATCGTGTTCGCATTCAGCGTCGCGTTGATCGTGGCGACGCTGCTGCTCGGCCCCGAGGTCAAGGGCTCGCGGCGCTGGATCACCCTGATCGGCCTCAACATCCAGGCGTCCGAATCCGCCAAGCCGGCGTTCGTGGTGCTGGCGGCGTGGCTGTTCGCGGAATCGGCGCGGCGGCCGGAAATGCCGGCGACGTCAATGGCGCTCGGGCTGTTGATGCTGCTGGTGTCGCTGCTGGTGATGGAACCCGATTTCGGCCAGACCATGCTGATCCTGATGGTGTGGGGTGCCTTGTTCTTCATCGCGGGCATGCGGATGATCTGGGTGCTGGGGCTCGCCGGCGCTGCGAGCGCCGGGCTGTTCGGCGCCTATCTGCTGGTTCCACACGTCGCAGGCCGCATCAAGCGCTTCGTGAATCCCGGGTCGGGAGATACGTTTCAGGTCGATACCGCCATGGAGGCTTTCTACAACGGCGGCTGGTTCGGACTTGGACCGGGCGAAGGCATCGCCAAGCGCAGCCTGCCGGACAGTCATACTGATTTTGTGTTCGCGGTGGCGGCGGAGGAATTCGGCATCATCCTTTGCCTCGCGCTGCTCGCTTTGTTTGCCTTTGTCGTGATCCGCACCTTGTCGCGGGCCTACGCCACTGAGGATATGTTCGCGCGGTTTGCGGCATCGGGCCTGGCGATCCTGTTTGGCGTGCAGGCCGCGATCAACATGTCGGTCAATCTGCAGCTGATACCGGCCAAGGGCATGACGCTGCCGTTCATCTCCTATGGCGGTTCGTCGATCGTCTCATTGGCCTACGGCGTCGGCATGATGCTGGCGCTGACCCGGCACCGGCCGCGCACCGAGGTGGAATCGATCAGCGACGCCAATGCCGCACCAAGCTACGCTTGACCTCGCGGCGAAGACGCGCTTTTCGTCTTGGCGAGAAACGAAGTGACCACGCAATCACTTCGTCATGTAGCCGCTGGATTGCCTCGGCAATAACAGCTCACTAATTTGCAAAGATTGCCCAATGACCACTGCGCCTCTGATTTTGCTGGCCGCGGGCGGCACCGGCGGCCATTTGTTTCCGGCCGAGGCGCTTGGCGTCGAACTGATCCGGCGTGGCTGGCGCGTGCGCCTCGCCACCGACTCCCGCGCGCTGCGCTACAGCGGATTGTTCTCCAGGGACACGATCGACGTGGTGCCGAGCGCAACCGTGCGCGGCCGCACGCCATGGTCGCTGGCCTACACCGGCGCGATGCTCGCCACCGGCACGGCGGTGTCGTTCAATCTGATGCGGCGATTGAAACCCGCGGCCGTGGTCGGCTTCGGCGGATATCCGACCGTGCCGCCGCTGCTGGCGGCGCGGCTGTTCGGTGTTCCCGGCATCATCCATGAGGCCAATGCGGTGCTCGGCCGCGCCAACCGTTTTCTGTCGCGCCGCGTCAGCGCGATCGCGACTTCGCTGCCCGGCGTGCTCGATCGCGATCCACAGCTTGCCGCGAAAACAACCACCGTCGGTACGCCCATGCGTCCGTCGATCCTTGCCGCAGCCGCGGTGAAATTCGCTTCTCCCGAACCGGCCGGTCCGCTGCGCCTGCTGGTGGTCGGCGGCAGCCAGGGCGCGCGCGTGATGGCCGATATCGTGCCGGGCGCGATCGAGCGTCTGGAACCGGCGCTGTGGAACAGATTGGTGCTTACGCAGCAGGTGCGCGAAGAAGACATGGCGCGGGTGCGCGCGGTCTATGACCGGCTCAAGATCAACGCCGAACTGGCGCCGTTTTTCAGCGATCTGCCGGCGCGGCTGGCATCGAGCCATTTGGTGGTCTCGCGATCCGGCGCTGGTACAGTGGCGGAACTCGGGGCCATCGGCCGGCCTTCGATCCTGGTGCCGCTGCCCGGCGCGATCGACCAGGATCAATTCGCCAATGCCGGCGTGCTGACGCAGGCGAATGGCGCGCTTCGCATTGTGCAGGCGGATTTCACGCCTGACCGGCTGGCGGCGGAAATCTCCGCGCTCGCCGCCGAACCTGCGCGGCTGACCGAGATGGCCGAAGGCGCCCGCGCCGTCGGCAGGCTGGATGCCGCCGAACGGCTGGCCGATCTGGTCGCGAAAGTCGCCGGAATCTAGGCGATTGCGCGCAAAATTGCCCCTTGTCATGCCCCGCGAAAGCGGGGCATCCAGTACCCTGCGTGGCTGATTTGAATTGGGGCTTCGCCGAATACCGGATCGTCCTCTTTCGCGGACGATGACGCCAAGGAACCGCCAAGGAACCAACCATGAGACTGCCGCGCGAGATCGGACCCATCCACTTCGTCGGGATCGGCGGCATCGGCATGAGCGGCATCGCCGAGGTGCTGTGCAATCTCGGCTACACGGTACAAGGCTCGGATGTTTCCGAGAGCGCCAACGTCAACCGCCTGCGCGACAAGGGCATCGCCATCACGGTCGGCCACAAGGCCGAGAACGTCGACGGCGCCGACGTGGTCGTGGTCTCGACCGCGATCAAGCGCGACAATCCGGAATTGATGGCGGCGCGCGCGCAGCGCATCCCGGTGGTGCGCCGCGCCGAAATGCTGGCGGAATTGATGCGGCTAAAAAGCTGCGTTGCGATCTCGGGCACCCATGGCAAGACCACCACGACCTCGATGGTCGCAGCGCTGCTCGATGCCGGCGATCTCGATCC
>WNGK01005150.1_pt1 | contig 20535 bp, 10 predicted proteins | sample 5400601 | NCBI WGS metagenome assembly WNGK01 (sample SAMN13153376, study PRJNA577476) | soil metagenome | isolation source: 60 cm soil or saprolite under Garry oak tree replicate 1 | place: USA:California | collected 2016-06-15
AACTCGAAGCCCGGCTGCTTGGGTGTGTGGCATCGGCCACGGTTCGGCCGTCTCCCGGCCCGCCTTCCAGGCTTTCACAAGCGGGGCGCATCCTTCGGCCTGAACGATCCCGAAACGCGGCCACGGTCCCTCGTACCAACCGAGCTCGCGCAGTTCGTGAAGCGCCTTCCACATCCCCACGATTCCCGTGCCGCCTCCCGTTGGGACGAGGATCCAGTCCGGCATCCCGCCGAGCGCCTCCCAGATTTCGAAGAGAATCGTCTTCTTGCCTTCGACACGATAGGGTTCTCGCAGCGTTGCCACACTGAACAGCTCGGTCGTGGTCGAGAGTTCGGCGACGATCCGCGCGGCATCCGCGATGTCCTCGTCGACGCGGAGCACCTCCGCTCCGTATGCGATGGCGTCGCGGGCTTGAGACGGGGGACCGTCGCTCGCCATGATCACGATGGCGCGTGCCCCGTACGTGGCCGCATACGCCGCCAACGCGGCGCCCGCGTTTCCGGCGGTCGGGACGGCCAAGGTCGTCGCCCCCAGGGCGCGGGCCATCGGGACCGCGACCGCCATGCCGCGCGCCTTGAACGTGCGCGTCGGATTCAGTCCTTCGTCCTTGACGTGCAACGACGCGACCTTGAGACGCGCCACCCGGCCTCCCGAGCCGATCCGCTCGAGTCGGTGAAGGGGCGTTCCTCCTTCGCCGCGCGATCGGATCTCCGCGGGCTCCAGCGGGAGCAGGGGCGCGTATCGCCAGAGATCCCCCCGAGGCAGTAGGTCCTCGCGGTCGATGTCGTTCCAATCGTAACGGGCGAACAAAGGACCGCCGCAATCGCAGGTGTTGAGGAGCCGGAGCGCGTGATGCTTCGAGCAGGTGGTGCATTCGAGGAAGGCCGGACGCACGCGCCGTCATCTCGACGAGGGCCATTACGTTTTGTCACGCGCGATGGCTTTATCCCCGCTGCCGCGTTCGATGAGGCGATGGAGACGGCGAGTCGCTCGTTCGACCTGCGGGATGCGCACGATCGCATGGCCGCCGCGATGAGGTCCCGGGGCCGCGTGCTCGTCGCCTTCTCGGGAGGCGTCGACAGCGGCCTTGTTGCACGGGTCGCGCACGAGGCGCTCGGGGATAATGCCCTGGCGGTCGTCGCGGACGCGGAATCGCTCGCCCGTTGGGAGCTCGCGGAGGCCGTTTCCGAAGCCGCGGAGATCGGGATTCGCCTCGAAACCATCCGCGTTTCCGAGCTGGCCAACGATCGGTACGTCGCGAATCCGATCAATCGATGCTACTTTTGCCGCCAGGAGCTCGGGGCTGCGTTGAAGCCCCTGGCGGCCGAACTGGGGTTCTCGGCGATCGCGGATGGTGTCAACGTCTCGGACTTGGGCGACCATCGGCCCGGGATCCAAGCGATGAACGAAGCGGGTTTCTGGCACCCGCTGGTCGACTTCGGGTTCACGAAGGCCGACGTCCGAGCGCTCGCCCGGGAGCTGCACCTTAGCTTCTTCGACAAGCCGAGCAACGCGTGTCTGTCCTCTCGCATTGCGTACGGCGAGGTGATCACGGTGGAAAAGCTACAGCGGGTCGAGGCGGCGGAGGGAGCGATTCGGGCGTTAGGCTTCCGCGTCGTGCGCGTGCGCGCCCACGACGGGATCGCGCGGATCGAGGTGCCCCGGGAGGATCTTCCGCGAATATCCGAGACCGCCATGGCCGAGGAAGTGGTGGAGGCGGTGCGCAATGCCGGGTTCGCGTATGTGACGGTCGATCTGCGCGGGTACCGCAGCGGCTCGATGAACGAGGATCTCCGCTGAATTGCACGCCGGTCGGGACCCGGTTGGTTCACCGGACCAGAAGGCCGGTCACGAACATCAGGACAATCCCGATCACGATTCCGACGAAGACGATCTTGCTGGCCTCCGGGGCGGACGTGACCTTGACAAGCTCGACGATCACGTACAGCAATGCGCCCGCCGCAGCTGAGAAAAACAGGGTTCCGAGCGCCGCGGAGTAGGCGAGCGAGCCGATCATGCTGCCGAGGATGGTCGGGGAGCCCGCGAGGAATCCGAGGATGAGCGTGTCCCGTGCACCGGTGTTGGTCGATGCGATCGGACCCGAGATTCCTAGCCCCTCGGTGGAATTGTGGAGGGCGAAGCCGATTACGAGGAGGTTCGTGAGTCCGAGGACACCCGCTGCGTAGGCCGCTCCGATCGCAAGTCCCTCCCCGAGGTTGTGAAGCCCGATGCCCAGGGCGATCATTTGGGCGGTGAAGAGTTTCGCGCTGACGATCGGCGTCGACGGTGCGTCCGATGGCAGCGCCTGGGTTTGTGAAGCCATCTTCCTTCGCCGGATGTGCGTGATCGCCACGGGTCCGAGGAGGCCCAGCCCCAGGCCCAACACAAAGAGCGCCGGCGCGCTCCCGGCCGCTTGCGAGAGCTCTACGCCCTCATGCATGACGTCGGCGAACAGAAACAGGAGGATGCCCGCCGAGAAACTCACGAGCGCGGTTCTCCATGCGACCGAGAGCCGCTTGAAGATCCACCACGGAGCCAGACCGATGTAGACCGGCACCAGTCCTGCGATCAGACCGAGAAACCCGGCGTAGAGCACATCGGTCAACGAGGCACCCGGTTCGCTGCTTGTATAACGCTGTTATTGATAATCCTTGGGTCGAGTGGAATAGGAGGAAACGCCCCGGCGTCACGCGATCGATCGACGGAGGCGTCACGGGTTGATCTTGATGACCTTCGTCGGGCAGGCGGTCTCGCAGGCCATGCAGTCGATGCAGTCCGACTCTCGAATCATATCGGACTTGTCGCATCGATATTTGTCCCACTCGTCGCCGCCCTTCTCGATGATCTTGTCGTTCCCCGTGCCCTTCTTGCCGGGAGCCAGAAGCCACTCGAACACGTCGACTGGGCAGACGTCCATGCAGACCCCGTCGGCGACGCAGCCATCGAAGTCGACGGCGACGTGGAGACCATGGATTCCTAATTTCGTCGGATACGGGTTCCCGTTGGCATCGAGTCGCTCGACGCCGTCGGCGAAGACCTTATGGTCGAAGTGGGTCCCGGTCTCGGGGTATTCGTCCGGCTTGTTCATGAAGTCGGGGTCGATCGGTTTCGCGGCAAAATCCACTTCACGAGACATCTGCTTGCCTCCTTAGGCAGGGTCGCCCGGCCGTGAGACAACGACCGGGCAGAAGGTTGTTATACGCCCCCCCTTTTTGACCTTTCCGGTATAACTTTCATCGCACCGATGCGCACGTGTTCCGTCCTCATCGGCGATTGTTTTCTTCCGGCTTCGAAATCTATTTCGGTGGACCCTCCGTGCCCTGGTTTGTGGCAAAACGTCTCGGACTCCGGACCCGTGCGGTCCACGGCCGGCGCCGGAAACGGCCCGGTCCGATTGTCACGCCCATCTATGCGAGTTCAACATGGGCTCTCGAATCGGCGCGTCAGGGCGCGGAGTTCGCTGCTGCGACGGCACCCGAGGCGTACTACACGAGGTGGGGCAATCCCACAATCCGCGAATTGGAGGAGACGCTCGCGGACCTCGAGGGCGGCGCCCGTGCGCTCGCGACGGGATCCGGGATGGGCGCGATCGCGTCCGCGATCCTCGCCTGCGTGGACTCCGGCGATCACGTCGTTGCCGGAGCGAGCCTCTATACCGCGACCACGGAAATTTTCACACGTCTCCTTCCTCGGTTCGGTGTGTCGACGAGTTTCGTCGACCCTCGGAAGCCCGGGGCCTGGAAGGAGGCCCTGCGGAGCGACACGCGGTTGGTCTACATCGAGACTCCGGCGAACCCGACGATGATGATTACGGACGTCCGCGAAGCGGTTGCTGCGGCGAAGTCGGTGCGAGCCACGACCCTCGCGGACAACACGTTTGCGTCGCCCATCAACCAACGTCCACTCGAGCTTGGGGTCGACGCGGCCCTTCACAGCGCGACGAAGTACCTCGGCGGTCACAGCGATGTCGTCGCGGGCGCCATCATCACGGCGACCCCTCGATTGTTCGATCGCATCTGGTTCACGTACAAGATGTTGGGACCTGCGCTCGGCCCGTTCGAGTCGTTCCTCGTTCGACGCGGGCTGAAGACGCTCCCCATCCGGATGCGTGTCCAAGGCGAGAGCGCCCAGGCACTCGCGGAATCCCTGGAGAGACTCCGAGCCGTGCGGGTAGTCCACTATCCCGGCCTCAGATCATTTCCGCAACACGCCCTCGCGCGCAAACAGATGTCCGGCTTCGGGGCGATGTTGAGTTTCGAGCTGAAGGGAGGCCATCGTGCGGGCAGACGATTCGTCGAGTCGGTCAAGGTGGCGACGCTCGCCGTCAGCCTCGGCGGAACGGAAACTTTGGTGCAACACCCCGCTTCGATGACCCACGGTCCCTTGACGGAGTCGGAGCGAATGACGAGCGGGATCAGCGAAGGGCTCGTGCGTGTGAGTGTCGGGCTCGAGGAGACGGACGACCTGATCGAGGACTTCGATCAAGCGATTCGCAAGGCCTCACGCTAGCGCTCCGCGCGACGGGGCCATTGCGGCGGTCCGTTTGGCGGCCGATCACGGCTTCGCGCCGAGCTGGCTCGCGAGCGCTCGGAGTTCCTCTTCCTTCTTCCGGAGCTTTTCCTCGCGGTCCAAGAGGTCCATGGCCTTCTTCTGGATGATCTTCACCCGGTTCTCGACGTCCTTCTTCCACTCTTCCATCGCGGCCGTCGTCGGGCCTCCGGATTTCACCGCATCGGCAATGCTCCCGCGCAGCCGATCAATCTCGGCCTGAAGCTTCGCGACCTTGGAATCCATGGCAGCCTGGTCCGCTTCGAGGGCCCGCTCTTTCCCTTCGAGGATTTCCGCCCGGGTGTCGAGGGACTTCTCCTGCCCTTCAATCGCGGCGACGCGAGCCCGGATTTTCTCCTCCTGATCCAACACGTCAAGGGCTTTCTTCTGGAGGAACCGGAGGTTCTTGTTCACCTCCGACTGCATTTCGTCGGCCTGGGCCCGCATCTTGTCCGCCTCGCGCTTCGTCGCTTCGGCCTCAGCGCGGGTGGTCTTCGCGGTTCGACGGTCTTCTTCGGTGGCGCCGCGCTGGTCGTCGATTTCCTTGCGGAGCTTTTCGAGACCCCGCATCCCGTCCCGGACCTCGGCGTCGCGTGCGACGAGGCTCGTCTCCCGCGCCGCCATGGTCTTCTCGGACGCCTTCGCGGCCTCTTCGCGGGAGCGAAGATCACGGTCCTTCTTGGTGAGGTCCTCCATGAGGTTGTCCGCACGCTGAAGTTCCGTCGCGAGAGCCTGTTCTTTCGTTGAGGCTTCGCCCATCTTCGCTTCGAGGGAGGCCGTCCGCGACTCCAGATCTTTCTGGCGCGTCGTCATTTGATTCGACGACGTGGTGATTCGCGCGGCCTCTTCGTCCAAGGCCGTTTTTCGGGAGCGCAACTCCCCCTGGATTGCCGCGGAATCCCTCTCCGCGGCCGCCAGCTTCGACTGCCGCGCCTCGAGATCCTTGACGGCCGTAGCGATTTCCATATCTTTCACCGCCAATTTCCGTGAGGCCTCCTGCAACTGGGCCAGATGACCCTGCGCGTCGCGTTCCGCCTTCTCGGCTTCGGCCCGGCGGGTCTCCAGTCGCGCCTGTTGAGCGGCGAGGTCGGCGGTCTGGCGTTTTGCCGCTCGTTCCGCCTCTTCTGCGACGAGGGCTCGGCGCTGGGACTCCGCGACGAGCCGCTCCGTCTGCTGCGCTTGTTGCGCGGCCGCATCCCGTGTCGCCTCGAGTTGTTTCAGCTCCTCGGTTCGTCGGGCGGACCAGGTGGAGCGGTCCGATTCGAACGACTGACGGGCGCGGAGCAACTCATCTTCCTTCGTCTTGAGCTCCGCGAGACGGGCTTCCGATCGTCGCCAAGCCGCCTCCGCTTCGGTGCTTTTGGCGGATTGGGCTTTTGACTCAGCATCGAGTTTGGATCGTTCGACCTCCATCGCGGCCAAAGCCGCTCGAAGGCTGCGATCCCGTGCCTCGAGCTCTACCGTTTTCTTCGCGAGATCACCGGCGCGAGATTCCGACGACGCGGTGAATTGTGCCTGCTGAGACTTCAGGCTCGTCTGAAGGGATTCCCATTCGCGCCGTTTCTCCGTCGCTTCCGACTCGAACCGACGCATGGTCTGTTCGACCTGGGTCCCGCGGGAGTTCAAGTCCTGCTCTCGCCGGATGAGCGCCATCGCCTGCGCAGACATCTCGGTCAGGTGGGCTTCGGCTTGGCGTTCTTTTGATTCGAGCTCTCGTCCGCGGGCCTCGAGCTCTTGCTCTTCGGTCTGGAGCTCTGCCTCGCGCGCGGTGAGCGCTCGTTCTCGGACCGACATCTCCTTCGCCTTCGCACCGAGGGTCTCCTGGAGGGCGGACGAATCCCGTTCGATCCGCTCCCGCTCGGCTTGCAGTTCGGATTCTTTGGCCGCCACGGATTGCCGCATGCCCTCCGCTTCAGTGCGAACGCGTGTGGCCTCCGACTCGTATCGGTCTTTGAGCTGCGCGAGTTCGAGCTGCTGGGATTCGAGCTGTTTCGCCGTCGCCTGCAGGTCCGCACGTTCCCGCTGAAGCCGCTCGTCGCCCTGATGGAGAGACTCCTCCATGCCCGCGATTCGGCTCTCCCGTTCCTCGAGGTCGCGGCGTTTCGCCTCAAGGGTGCCAGCTCTTGAATGGAGTTCGTTCTCGGTCTCCCGGAGTCGCTGGGTCTGCGCCGTCCGCTCCTTCTCGAAGTCGGCCTGTTTCGAGTTCAGCTCGGTCTCGAATTGCTTCAACGCCTCCGTCTGCTTGGTGAGTTCGATCGCTTCGTGCGCGGCCTCTTCTCGAAGGGCGCGTTCGCGCGACTCGATCTCGAGGAATCGCTGTTCGGCCTCCTTCGTGGCGCGTTCGGCGCTGGCCTGCACCTGCGCAGCGGACCGCCCCGCCTCCTCGACGGCCTTCTCGCGGCGCTTGAGGTCCTCGTCGCTTCGGGCGACCCAGTCGACGTCGGTCCGGACCTTCTCTTCTTTCTCTTCGAGGTCGACTTCGCGCGCCTCGATCCGCATCACCCGATCGGCCCACGAGGCACGGGCCGAAGCGGCCTCCTGCTCGAACGCGTCTCGCTGGTCCTTGAGCAACGTTTGCTCAGACTGCAAAGTCGTCTGCCAGGTCCGTCTCTCCTCGGCCGCTTTTGCCTCCTCCCCCCGCAATCGAGCCGCCTCTTCCTCGAGTTCTGTCGCGCGGCTCGAGAGATCCGCCTTCCGGGCATCGAGGTCGCTCCGGACCTTGTCGGCCTTCGCTGCCTCGATTTCGAGGGATTCCTCTCGACCGGTCAGTTCGCCAAAGCGCCGAGCGTTTTCGTCCGCCTGGGTGCGGTTGGCTTCTTCGTTCTCTTGGAGGGATTGTTCGCGGGCCTCGAGCTCGATCTCCCGGGATAGGATGGCTTGGCTCCGCTCATTGTGCGCGGCTTCGAGGCTCTCCTTCTCCTGGGCCAAGCGAAGCTGACTCGCGCCGACCGTCTTGGCTTGACCATCCAGGTCGCTCCGGCGTCGGCGCGCCTCTTCGTCGGCTTGGTTCTTGCGCTCCTCGAATTCTCTCCGATCCGACTCGAACGCGCCCCGAGCCTCCGCGAGGACCACGCGGTCCTCGTTGAGCGCGACCTCGCGGCTGCTGAGCTCCTGCTCGCGCCCGTCGAGCGTTTGGGTTCTCGCTGTCAGCCTGTCCTCGCGGGCCTTCAGGTCGGCTTCCTTCTGCTCAGCGACATTCGCCCGCTCTGCGAGGCGCGCCTCCTCGGGCACCACGCGGGCCTCTCGCGCGGCGACGTCCTTCGATAGGCGGTCCATCTCGGTCTCCTTCTCCTCGACGGCGCTGACCCGGCTATCGATGGAACGCTTGAACTCGAGCAGCTCTCGCTGCTCCGCCTGGAACTTTTCGCGGGCATTCGAGAGGTTCGCCTGATCGCGGCCGAGGGCTTCCTCACGCCGCCCGGCCTCGTCGAGTCTCGCTTGCACCGCCGAGGTATCGGTCGCGAGGCGCTCCCGGATTTCCTGAAGGCCGGCCTCTCCCGTCGCGAGGGTCTCGTCTCGGTCCCGAAGGGTTCGCTCGAGCGCGCTGACCGCTTCCTCTCGAGCCTCGACCGCCTCGGACTTCGCGGCGATTTCGGCCGCCCGGCCTTGAAGATCCCCGGTGCGTCGGTCGATTGAGCTCCGGTCCTCTTCGGTTTGGCGGGCCAGCTCATCGATGGCCCTGCGGTTGTTCGCCAGCTCCTCTTCTCGTCGTCGAAGATCCTGTTCCTTCGCCTCGACGGCGTCAGTGTCCGCGATGATCTTCGCCTGGACGGCCTCCGATTGCTGGGCCATCGTTTGGGCTTCGGCCGCACGGGTCTCGACTTCGGTCCGGCGGGTCGCGAGGTCGTTCATCTGCGTCGCCACGTTGGCCTCTTGGGCACGGGCCTCTTCCAGACGTTGCTTGACGCCGTCCTCAAACTTGTCCTGAATCTGGACGAGCATCTCCCGAGCGAACTCGACATGCTCCCGTGTAACCGGTCCGTAGGCGAGGAGCACGACCGCGAGTGCGTCCCCGCGGACCGTCTGGCCGTGGTACTTGGTGATCTTGATCGGCTTGTCGACCGCGTCCAAGATGCCGGCCTGGACCGCCTGGTCGTACGTGACCTGGCAGGCCGGGTCCAGGGTGAATTCCCTGAGCATTCTCCCGCTGTCGTCCACGAGGAAGGCCTTCGCGGGCCTCCAGCGCTGTCGTTGCGCGAACATTGCAACACCCAACAAGATTCCAATGGGGAAGATCGCAAGCATGTAGGAGGACTGCCACCACGGCGGCGGAATCGGGTTGTGCACCGTCACCTGGATGGCGGGGTCGGAGCCGAGCATGGTGAAGACGACCTGACCGGAACTGTTGACGGTTCCGGTTGCGAACGACGAGCCGTCTTTCGTCACGGTGTACGGGATGCCCGCGGCATTTCCACCGATCGACCACGTGATTGTCTGGGACGATTCGCTCGAGGTATGGGTCCAGGCGTACGAGGACCCTCGGGACCACTCGCGGAACCCCGCGATCGTGACCAAGGCGGTCGTATCGTTGTTCGTGACCGAAAGGTCGGTCACGTTCACGGGTCCATCCGCAATCGTCCCGTTGACCGCCAGGCTGTTGAATGCGATGCCGTGGCTCGTCATCGTCAGGACGCTCGAGCTCGTCACGGTCAGGGTGTCCGCGGTCAGGTCGGACCCGAGAGCGACGGTCCCCGCGATGGTCAGTGTGGCGAACCGCTGGCCTGCACCGAGGGTGATCGTGCCGCTGTCACCGGTGAAGGTCACCGCGGAGCCGTTCGATGTGAGGCTCGCCGCGGAAGAGGTGTCCCACGATCCTGCGATGGAGATCGTGGAGGTTCCGAGGTTGAGGACCGCAAGGCCGTTCGAAGTCAGGTTGCCGTCGAAGGTGGTCGTGGAGTCCGTCAGTGTCAGCGCCCCGGACCAAGTGATGCTCGAGGCAAAGGTCGTGCTGATGCCGGGGCTCACGACGACGTCGTGCAGAGTCTGCGGGACGTTGATGGAGCCGCCGGAGATGCTGACGACGACGGTCGAGGTCCCGGCAGCGAATGCGCCGCTGGCAGTGTTCAGGGACCGAACCGTCAGGATGCTCGCGTTCGCGGCGAGTGCCCCGCCAACGTCAACCGTCAGGGCATTCGCGAGAATCGGGAGACTCGCGCCCGAGGTCGTCAACGTGGTCGTCCCGGGGCCACCTTGGATCGTGATGGTCTGCGCCGCAAGTCCGTCGGAGGTCATCGTGAACGTCGTGGTCGAGGAGCCGCTGTCAAACTCGACCGTGCTGAATTCGTTGCCGGCCAAGTTGGCTCCGGCGAACGTCATCGTCTGATCGGTCGTCGCGTCGAATGTGACGACGGCGGACCCAGCGGACCAAGATGCCGAGGTCGAGGCGTTCGTCCAATTCCCGGAGATGATCCAGGTTCCCGAGCCAAACGCGATGTAGGACGACGACGAAGACACGTTCACGTTTCCTGCGATGGAGGCGGACCCGGACGTCGAGGTGAGGTAGCCCCCGGCCAACGTCAGGTTCCCGTTCACCGTCAGCGCGTGCGGGCCCTTAGCGAGTCCGCCGGAGATGATCGTGAGGGAGGAGACCGTCAACGGAGATGCCATCGTGACGCTTCCGGCGATGATCAAGGTCGCGAGTGACTGAGCGGGCCCGATCGCGATTGTTCCGGTGGCGGCGGTGAGGGTCACCGTGGACGAGCCGGCTGTGAACGCCGACGACGATCCGGAGGTGTCCCATGAGCCCGACGCGGAAATCGAGCCGATCGTCAGGGAAATGGAGTTCGTCCCCGCGTCGTTCATCGTCACCCCGGAGACGACGATCGATGATGCGGTCCCGATCAGGCTCCCGCCTCCAGAGATCGTGAGGTTGGCACCGCCCGTGATGTTGTTCCCCGATGTGGTGAGCGTGCCCGTCACGGACAGCGTGCCGCGCACGTCGAGCGCGGTGCTCTGCGTGATCGTGCCGGAGATCGCCAGGTTGGTGAATCCATTGTTTGCGTCGAGGGTCGCGACGCTCGCCGACGTGCCCGACATCGTGACCGTGCTCGTGCCCCGAGCGAACGTCGAACCCGTCCCCGACGTGTCCCACTGCCCGCTCACGGTCCAAGACCCGCTCGTGAGGGTCAGCGTACCGGAGGCGCCGCCGGTCATCGTGACGTTGACCACGGCGACGCTCGACGTGCTTGCGATGAGGGTTCCCGAGTTGCCGACCGCAAGGGATCCGCCGGTCAGGGAGAGATTCGATGTTGCCAGCGTGGTCGTCGAACCCACGGAATCTTGAATGGCGAGGAGTCCGCTCCAGCGAAGGCCGGTCGCCGCCATCGAGAAGACGATTGTCCCGCTGCCCGCGGCGGACTGGAATGTCACATCGTGGAATTCGTCGCCCGCGAGATTCGCAAAAGTCAGCGTCTGCGAGGACGAAGAATCGAAGATGACGACGCCGGTTCCTGCGACCCAGTTCGTCGAAGTGCTGCTGTTGGACCAGGACCCTCCGAATGTCCAGGTGCCGCTGCCCATCCGGAAGTAGGCCGATGCACTCGTGATTGACGTGTCACCGGCGATGGTGACCAAAGACGCCACGCCAGACCCGTCGAGGACTGCGGAACCCAAGAGAGTGAGCGTCCCGGTGGCCGTCAGGCCGGCATTCGAGGAGGCGCCAATCGAAATGATTCCCGCCGCATGGACGATGTCGCCGCTCACCGCGAGGTCGAACGATCCGATCGCGATCGTCCCGGCCCACCCGGTCGTGTTCAGCGAAGTCACCGCCACATTCAGAGTAATCGTGACGGTTCCGCCTCCGGAGTTCGCGTCAAAGAAGACGGGGTTCGAAGAGTTCGGCACGGAGCATCCGTTCGCCCCGCCCGTCGAATCCGCCCAGTGGGCCGTCTGGGACCAGCTACCGGTCCCACCGATCCAATATCGGTTGCCCCCGCAGGGCGATGTAAGGCGGACGTCGACGACCGGATCCGAGCCGAGCATCGCGAAGACGATCTGACCGGAACCGTTCACGAGTCCGTTCGTGAAGTCCACGGCGTCCTTCGTCACATTGAATCGCTGCCCGCTCGTGTTCCCTCCGATCGTGAAGGTGATCGTCGAGGTCGCGACCGTCGATGAATGGGTCCACGTGTAGTCCGCGTCGATCGTCCACGTCGTGAACACGCCGATGGCTGTGAGATTCGTTCCATCGCTGTTCGTGACGGAGAAGTTCACGACGGTGATTGCTCCGTCGACGATGCTCCCGGTCCCGTTCTGCGTCAAGGTGTTGAAGGCGATGGTCTGGCCGGTCTTTGTGAGGACAGCGCCGTTGTTCACTGTCAAAGTCGACGCCACGGTCACGGACGAGTTGATGGAAACCGTACCGCCGATCGTGAGATTGTAGAACATCTGGCCCGACGCGAGGCTGACGGTCTGAGAGGTCCCGGTGAAGGTCACGGTCGAGGTCCCGGAGTTCAGAACCGAGCCTGCGCCGGTGCTGTTCCAAGAACCGCCCAGGGTCCATGCGCCCGTCAGGGTGATCGTACCCGAGACCGCTCCGGTCATCGTGACGTTCGTGAACGTGGACGTCGAGGTGCCGGCCGCCAGGGTGCCACCATCCGGGACGAAGAGGTTCGAGCCGCCCGTAATGTTGAACCCTCCGGTGGTCAGCGTTCCGCTCACCGCCAACGAATTGGTCACATCGACGGCGGTGGACTGAGTGACGGTCCCCGAGACGGTGAGGTTGTAGAACCCGTTCGAAGCGTTGAGGATGGATACCGTCTGCCCGGACCCAGTCAACGTGACCGTCGATGTTCCCTTCGAGAATACGGAGCCCGGCCCGCTGGTGTTCCAGTTGCCGGAGACGGCCCATGAACCGGTCGTCAGCGTCAACGTGCCGCTCGCCCCTCCGATCATGGTCAATCCGGAGATTGACACCGCGGAGGCGTTCGCAGCGAGGACTCCCGCATTGCCGACGGCGATGGCGCCTCCGATGAGGCCAAGATTGCCCGTAGCGAGCGTCGTCGCCCCGCCCCCTCCTTGGACCGTGAGGATTCCGGACCAAGCCAGGGCGTTCGTCATCATCGTGAATGTGACCGTCGACGCGCCGCTGTTGAAGGTCACGTTGTAGAACTCGGGTGCGTTGCCCGGGAGAGCGGCGAACGTGATCGTCTGCGCCGACGACGCGTTGAAGGCCACGGTCGCGGTTCCAATCGACCAACTCGCCGACGTGGAATTGTCCGTCCACGAGCCACTCGCGGTCCAAGTCTCGGACCCGAAGACGATGTAGGACGCCGCCGCGATCGATACGTTGCCGGTGATGCTGACCCCGCCGGACGTGGAGGTGAGCGCGCCTCCCGACATCGTGAGTCCGGCGTTGGCGGTAAGCGCGCTCGTCCCCTTCGCGAGGATGCCGCCCGAAAGGGTCAGCAATCCCGCCGTCGTGAGTTGGCTCTGAAGAGTCCGGGTGCCGCCGCTGACCGTGAGCGCATTGAAGGAGGCGCTTCCCCCGATTCGAAGGTTCCCGGTCCCTGAGAAGGTAACCGTCGAACTGGTCGCCGTGAAGGTCGTGGCCGAGGACGTATCCCAGTTCCCCGAGCTCATCGTGATCGTCGCCGATGCGAACGTGAACGTCGCGGCGCCGCTGGAGGTCAGGCTGTTCGTTCCGAATGCGACGGTCCCGGCGTTCGTGAAGGCGAGCGTTCCGGTCCACGTGAGAGATCCGGTGAAGGTCGTCGAGACGGCGGGACTGACCGTGAGATTGTTCACGGTCTGCGTGATGTTCATGGAGCCGCCCGATGCGTTCACGACGACGTTCGAGGCGCCGACCGTGAATGTCCCGAGGTGGGTGTCCATCGACGTGACGGTAATCGAGGATCCGTTGGCCGTGAGGGCTCCTCCCGCGTTCACGACCAACGTGACCGCGTTGATGGCGAGATTTGATCCACTCGTGTTCAGCGTCGTCGTTCCGGCTCCGCCTGAGATCGTCAGCGTCCCGCCGACGGCCAGGCTGTTCGTGGCCATTGTGAAAGTGACCGTCGAGGCGCCGGAGTTGAACGTGACGTTCCCGCCAAATTCCTGGGTCGGGTTGCCGAAGGTCATCGTCCGCGAGGCCGACGAGTTGAAGGTGATCGGGGCGACAAAACCCCACGAGGCCGACGTCGAGGCGTTCGTCCACGACCCGGACGCCGTCCAAGAACCACCGGACGTCGACGTGATGTAGCCCGCGGCGTTGTTGACATTCACGTTCCCGGCCACCGAGACGGGCGACGCATTCGAGCGGAGCACCCCGCTCGCCCCGCTGACGGTGAGCCCGCCACCGATCGTGAGGCCGTAGTTCGCGCCCGTCGTATCGAGCATACCACTCACGGTGACGAGCCAGATGTGTCCCAGTTACCCGTGACGGTCCATGCGCCGGTGGTCAGCGTCAGCGTACCTGACGCACCGCCCGTCATCGTGACGTTCGATGCACTCACCGCGGATGCATTCGCCGTCAGCACACCCCCGTTACCGATCGTGAGTGCGCCGCCGGTGAGGGTCAGGTTGCTCGTCGCGAGGGTCGTCGCTCCGGCCCCGCCCTGGACCGACAAGGTCCCCGACCAGATGAGGCGGTTCGTCGCCATGGTGAACGTGACGGTCGACGCGCCGCTGTTGAACGCGATGTCGTTGAACTCGGCGGCTGCTCCCGGAAGGACGGCGAAGGTCATCGTCTGAGAGGCCGATGAGTTGAACGTGATTGGAGACGCGAAATTCCAGGACGCGGACGTGGACGCGTTTGTCCAGGATCCGGAGACGGTCCACGAACCGGCGCCGCCGGACGTGATGTAGCCGGCCGGATTGTTCACGGAAACATTCCCGGCCACCGAGACGGTCGATCCGTTTGATCGGAGGACTGCCGCGGCACCGCTGACCGTCAGGCCGCCGCCCACGAACAGGCCGTAGTTGGTCGCGGTCGTGTCGAAGGTGCCGCTGACCGTCAGGAGGCCGGCGAGTGTGGTCGCCGATGCCGCGGTGACGGTGCCACTGATCGTGAGTGCGCCGAAGCCGTTCGACGCGTTCAGAGTCTTGACGGTCTTCGCGGCTCCGCTCATCGTGACGGAACTGGAAGCCGCCGTGAAGACGGAGCCCGCTCCGGACGTGTCCCAGTTCCCTGCGACGGTCCAGGAGCCTGCGGCCGTGATCGTCCCGGAGGTCCCGCCGGTCATCGTCACGTTGGTCACGCTCACGAGCAGCTCGTTCACGAGCACCGGTAACTGGGACACGAGTGGCGCCGGCTCCGTGTTCACGAAAGGCACGAGCACGGTGACGATGAACGGGGTGGCCAACATCGCGATTCTGAACGCGGGCAACAACTTTGGCCGCGGCGGTCGGGCTGAACTGCACGTTGTTGAATTCCGAGGCTCCCAAGTTGGCGAAGGTCATGGTGCGAGACGAGCCGGAATTGAAGACAACCGTGCCCGTTCCGGCGGACCACGATCCGCTCGTCGTCGAGTTCGTCCACGAACCGCCAAAGTTCCAAGTCGTCGCGCCGAAGCTGAAGTATCCCGAGGCGGCGATGCTGACATTCCCGGTGATCGTCTTCGTGCCCGCCGCGCCCCCGGTGATTCCACCCGCCATGTTCGCTGCGAGGGTGGCCACGGTCAGCGTGAAGGTGCCGCTCGCGAGGACTGAGCCGGCACTCACCGTCAAGGTCCCGGAGACGTCCACGAGGCCGGTTTGGGTGACCGTTCCCGCCGCCGAGAGGACCAGGTTGTTGAAGTTGTTGCCCGCGTTCAGAATCGCGATGTTGGCCACCCCGTTCATCGTCACCGTGCTCGTGCCTTTCGTGAACACGGAGCCGGCGCCACTCGTGTCCCAGTTACCGGTGCTCGTGAACGAGCTGCTCGTGAGCGTGAGTCATCGCCACGCTCGACACAGAGACTGTAGACGCGTTCGCGGTGAGGATGCCGCCATTGCCGACAACGAGGGCGCCGCCGGTCAGGCCGAGATTGGCGGTTGCGAGCGCCGTCGTCGAAGAACCGTCCGAGATCGTGAGCGTCCCGCCCCAGATGAGGGCCCTTGTCCCCATGGTGAAGGTCTGGGCGGACGCCGCCGAGGAGGTGAACGAAATGTTGTTGAACTCGTTGCCCGGAAGATTCGTCCCGGCGAATGTCATCGTCCCGCCGATCGCACTCGTGAAGGTGACCGTGCCGGTCCCAGGAGTCCATGAGGCGGATGTCGACGCGTTCGTCCAAGTCCCCGTGACGGTCCAAGTCGACGTACCCATGACGACGTAGCCGTTCGCAGCGCTGACGTTCAGGTTGCCGTTGACCACGACGGTTGACCCATTCGCCGTCAGGCTTCCGAAAGTCGAGAGGGTGAGCGCCCCCGCGGTGATGCCCAAGTTCGACGCGGATGTCGTCAAGACGGTCGGTCCCGTTGCCCCGCCCGTCGAGTTGCGGATCGTGAGCGTCCCTCCCATCCTCAGCGCGTTGACCGCCATCGTGTACGTGATGCTGGGGGTCACACTGGCGTCGAGCGTGAGATTGTTGAACTCGTTCGTCCCGCCGGCCAGCGCGGCGAACGTCAGTGGTCCGCTCCCGGCATCTCGGATCGTCACCGTGCTCGTCCCCGCGGCCCACGAGACGGAGGTCGAGAGATTGGTCCACAGTCCGTTGACCGTCCAGCTCGATGCGCCGAGATTGACGATCGTCCCCGCGGTGAGCACGTCGACATCCCCGGTGACGGTGATCGTCGAACTCCGAGCCTGGACCGTCCCCTGAATCGCGAATGGCCCGTTGACCGTGAGAGCCCAATTGGATGCGGTCGTGTCGAGCGTACCGGTGAAGCCCGTCATGTCGATGCTCGCGATCGTGGTGGCTGCCGCAAGGGTCGTGGTGCCGGTGGGAGTGGCATTGAAGATCACATCGTTCGTCGCGACGGGAGTGCAGCTACACGCGGCCCCGCCGGACGTATTCGACCAGTTCGCACCGGTGGCCCACGTCCCGCCGGCTCCGATCCGATAGCAATTCCCCGATGCAACGCCGCAGTTCGGGGTGGGCAGCACGCGGACCGCGGAGATGACCCAGTCGGTGGCGTTGCCGTCCGTCCAGGTGATTGCCGTGCCGGGGAAGGGCATGTCGGCTCCCGCGCCGCAAAAAGTGGTGGGTGCGGCGGCGCACTGAGTCGGCGCGATTCCGTAGAGAGACATCGCGGTTGCGGCCGTGCCGGTGACGGCCGTCGGTGCCGTGGTCCCTCGAATCCCCAGGACCGCGAAAGCCAGTTCGCCGGCGGATGCCGGGGAAATCGAAATGCTCGGATTCGCGGTCGTCCCGCTCGCCGTGGTTCCTCCCGCGGTCGGGGTCGTGGCCAATACTCCCCCTAGGAGGACCGTGGCACACACCTGTTTCGCGGTGCCACTCACGAGCGTGGCCGTCATCGTCTGAGCGCCGCTTGGAATCACGCCTTGGAAGAACCACATCTCCGTGCGCACGATTCCGGTGCCGCTCGTGGCGGTCCCGGGAATCAGGCTGAGGCTCGCCGCTCCGTACGTAACGCTTGTGTACGCGGTGGGCCCTCGATTGCTGAGCATCACGAGCACCGCGTTGTCGCCCGCGGTCGCCGATTGAGAGGTCGTGCAGGTTGCCGCGGCGGGGTCGACGAGTGCGACGGTCGTCGAATCCACCGTCAATGCGTCGGCCCTAGCATTCATCGTGAAGAGATCGAAAAACCACCCGACGCCGTCCCGGATCGAGTCTCGGAATCCGACTGCCACCTCGTGCCAGTCGATCGGAGGGAACCACATTCGGAGGACGTGATTGATCGCGCTGCCCCACGTTTCCGGCGCTTGACGCGGATGAACGAAGACGTTGAGATTTGGAGACGTGAATGAGATTGCGACGAGGCGCTCCGTCGGATACGAAGATCGCGCCGGGAGAAGGAAGGTGACATTGGTGAAAGGCTGCAGATCATTCCCATGAAACAGCAGCCGTTGCAGTTCCGGGGTCAACGCACGCCCGGGAATCGTGAGCCGGCCGTCGGGAGATCTGAATTCCGCGAGCGGGTCGGGCATCGACTGGCTTACGACCACCAGGGCGGCGGTTGCCAGCATGACGAAGGCGACGAGGAACGCGGTTCGCGCCTTCACGAAAACACCACGGCGCGGACTGGGAGGGAGCGGTTAGACGGAGTGGCGGTACCGCTCATCGACGCAGCGGAGGGCCCGGGGATTCCGGTTGAGTCCCCTCGCGCGACGTCGTGGTTGGAACCTGGCAGTTCTGCACATGAGACGTTCAAAGCCGTCACGACTCTGACGAGCGTCTGCGTGGCGTTGCAGCGGGGTTCCGTTCGGACCTATTTAAGCGCCGTTTGGTGGTTATCTGACCTGATTCCTTCTGGAGGGGAATCCGGTTCACTCGACCGTCACCCGCCCGGATAGCCGGGCCTCCATCGCCTCGAGCTCCGCCGCTCGCCTCCGGAGTTTTTCCTCCCGGTCCAGCAGCTCCAGGGCCTTCTGCTGAATGATCTTCACGCGCCGCTCGATGTCCTTCTTCGCCTCGTCCGGTTCGGCGCGGATCTCGGGCGCCTGCGGCTTCGCTTGGGCGAGGAGCGTCCGTTGCCGGTCTAGATCCTCCTCGCGGGTGGAGAGATCTTTCTCCCGTCGCCCGAAATCCCGGTCTCGTTCCTCGACCCGTGCTTCGCGGTCCCGGACCCGCTCCTCGCGGTCCAGGAGTTCGATCGCCCGACGTTGCAGGAACTTGCGCTCCCGCGCGAGCTCGGACTTCTCGCCTTCCATCGCCTTCCGAACTTCATCAGAGACCTCGCCGGGGGGTCGATGCGAGGCCACGAGCCGCTCTTTCGCCATTGATGTGAAACGCTGACTCAGGTCGGCCACCCGGCTCTCGATTTCGCGGCGGGTCTTCTCTTCTTCCGCCGACCGAACCGCGGTCTCCGCCCGTTCCTTTTCGAGGAAGGCGACCGAGGCCTTCGCCTCCTTTTCGAGTTGGGCGATTCTGGCGGAACCCTCTTGGTAGCGAGTTTCGAGCTCGGTCTTCGCCGCGATGAGCGCTTTCCGCTCTTGCTCGAATGCTTGTCGCGCGTCCGAGTTGGCCTTCGACTCGGCCTTCTTCGAATCCTCGTTGGAGCTCGTCGCGAGCTGTTCCGCGATCTCCAGGGTCTTCGCCGACCGGGAGGCGCCCTTCGACACCGCATCCTGCAGTTGGGTGGAATAGTCCGCGAGGGCCGCGAGCCTCGCCTTCTGACGGTCTAGCTCCTCCTGGCGTCCACTCAGGTTGGCTGCGTCCGCCTTGAGCTTCGCCTCGAGCTCGGCGAGGGACTTTTCTTTCGCTTGGAGGCGCGCATCGCGTTCCGCGATTCCCTTGTCGACCTCCGGTCTCGGTTCGGCGGCGCGGGCCGGCGCAGGGCGATTCGCCGCGGACGCGAGATGCGAATCCGCGGCCGTGAGGAGGAGGGCGGTCCAGTTGACATCCTCGGGCGCGAGTTGGCCGCGCGACAGGAGGACAAACACGAACTTGCCGCTCTGGAATGCTGTGAAAACATATTCGCCGACGAACAAGGAATCGCGATCGCCGATCCCTTCATCGGGCAAAACTTTCAGGAAGTCGTTGTAGTCGATCGGGCAATCCTGATCGAGGATGTATTCCCCGGCCATCTCGCCGCGCTCATCGAGGACGTAGATCTTCTTGAGCTGCGCCCGGGCGACTTTCTTCAGCGGAGCGGCCATGAGGATTCCGGAGAGGGCCGGGCCGAGGCCTCGCAGTACGAGACCGGAAAGCAGAGCTTCGATCGCCCCTTGCATACGCTGGCCGCCTAGGTCGCGAGGGCATCTCCTCGCGGTTCGAGTACGGAGAAATCGAGCGGCCCGCTCCTTATTTAAGAAACGGGCTTTGGTTATCGGTTGTGAGAAGGGGCGGTGAAGGCCTCGCGGGAAGCGCGTCGTCCTCGGTCCGTCGAGGGCTCACACGAGAGACCGAGCCCGTTCCAAGTTGTCGACACCGAGCGCGACCTGGGCATGGCCGCCCACGGTGCCGAGGTGGATCGCGCTGACGACATCGACGCCGGCATCGCCCAGCTTCCGGGCGAGGGCGGCCAGTGCGCCCGGCTTGTCGTCTAGGCGGACGACGAGGACGGTCCGCGTCGAGCAAGCGTATCCGCTCTTCATCATCGCCTCCCGGGCCTGCATCGGCTGGTTGACGATCAGGCTCACGTACGATCGCCCGCCCGCAGACTCGGCGCCGATCGCGTCGATGTTGATGCCCGCATCTCCCAGGATCGCCGCGAGCTTCGCGAGCTCTCCCGGCCGGTCCGGGACCTCCACGTCAATTTGGATCATGTCCCCCTCCGGACCGACATAGGCGGGCGAGGCTACAAGGGTTACGCGCCGTCGTCCGGCGGCAAATCGCTTATGGGCGGCCCTTCACTCCCGGATTGGTTCGATGCGCTACACACTCGCCTACGTCGGGATTCAGGTTCGGAACTTGGAGCGTTCGATTTCCTTCTATCGGGATGTCCTGGGGATGCGCGTCGTGCGCCGTCAGCGGGTTCCGGAGACGGACGGCGAATGGGCGGAGCTCCGCAGTGCCGGGTCCAAGCAGATGCTCGAGTTGAACTGGTATCCAGACGGCTCGAAGTTCTTCACCGGCCCGTATCGCAACGGGGACGAGCTGGATCACATCGCGTTCGCGTGCGCGGATGTCGAGCGGGCCTACGGCGAACTGATCGCGAAAGGGGCGCGAAGCGGCCATCCTCCCTTCGCCGAAGGAGGGAGCATGCTCGCATACGTCGAAGATCCGGATGGGATTTGGATCGAGTTGAGCGGCCCGGTTCCCGGCGACTAGACCCGAGGCGGGGCCGGCGCGAGCACGATCCGGGCGTCGACGGCCCGATAACCCTTCCCCTCCGGGAGGACGATTACGGGATTGAGGTCGATCTCCTGGATCCGGTCTGAATCCGACACGAGCTGGGCGAGTCGCAGGAGGGCATCCTGCAATGCCTTCACGTCTCGCGGAGGTT
>WNGK01003471.1_pt1 | contig 20529 bp, 16 predicted proteins | sample 5400601 | NCBI WGS metagenome assembly WNGK01 (sample SAMN13153376, study PRJNA577476) | soil metagenome | isolation source: 60 cm soil or saprolite under Garry oak tree replicate 1 | place: USA:California | collected 2016-06-15
AGATCTACGCCGCGCTCAAGATTCCGATGGAGGTGATGAAGCCGGTGAAGACCTGGCACGAGCCCTCTACATAGTGACGGAATGAAATCGTAACTCCCCGCAAATAAAGGATCTTGTTCAGCGAACTGTGGAAGTTAGGCTAGCCGTGTTCTTTGCGACTAGGGTGGGGATGTTGACTCTCTTAAATCAATAGATCTCAATCCGAGCGCCAGAGTGGAGGATCTAGCGCACTTTCCCACTTTCCCCGTTTTGCTAGGGGAGCTGACAATCGAAGTAGCGGATTCTTTGGCTTGCAAGAGGATAGTTGTTCCACCTCTTACGAACGTGGTTCAAGAGATGCTATTGCAAGGTTTGGTTCGGCTAACGCATCTGCGTGCCTCCGGGCGTTTGCTATCAGGCAGTGCTCACAAGGTTCAAAGACCCCTGGCTGTGTGGGGCGGGCGCCCTCGCCCGCCTTCTGCTACTTTGAATACTTCTCTTACATCAAATCAAGTACTCAGCTTGTTAATGTTGTCGTGACTACTGCCCATAGACGCCTATACTTGTGCGAAATGCTCAGACCAGTCGCCCGTCCGCGGAATTTGCACGTCCTGTGCCTCCTTGGCATTGTCATTTTGGTTAGTACGCCGGTTACACCACAAGAGAGCCAGCCCCCAGCCACCACCTTTAGTTCCTCCTCCGAGTTGGTATTGGTACCGACGGTGGTCAACGACAAGTCGGGCGCCCATATCTCTGGCCTTACAAAACAGGATTTCGTTCTCAAGCAAGACGGGAAAGTTCGCTCCATCGCGGTCTTTGAGGAGGTGCGGACCGATTCAGCTCGAGTACGCCGTTCCAGAGGGGAAGGCGGAATTTTCAATAACTTCGAATCGGACGGTACTTACCATCGTCTTATCATCATCGTTTTGGATCTCATTAATACCCCTTTAGCAGATCAGGCGAGCGCGAAAGAGGCGCTGGTGAAATTTCTCCTCGAGACCGCCGAGTCTGGCGAGCCTGTATGTCTGCTGGCGCTCACCCGCGGCGGCTTGCACCTGGTTCACGATTTCACTGATAACCCGAAGCTTCTCGCAGAAGCATTGCGCAAAGTGCAGTCCAATACTGCGCCACTCATACCCTCGCAGAATGTAGAAGCCGCGCACCCCGTCGGGGATGGCCTCGCAGCAACGCTCACAAAGCTGATTCGAGGAGAATTGCAGGCGGAGAGCCAGCTGGCCTCGCTAGAAAGGAAGGATACCGCTCTCATTACCGTCCAAGGATTGCAACAGATTGCGAAGGCGTTCCGGGGGCTCCCCGGGAGAAAGGCTCTTATTTGGGCCAGCTCTGGGTTCCCATTTTCTTTAAGCCCGCCTTCCAGCCTGCTCTGCAAGCCCGCCTGTCCGGCTGAACAACGAGGCGATGTGCAGTCTGCCTATGACAACGCTTGGAGAATGATGAACGATGCACAGACTGCAGTGTATCCCGTTGATCTGAGATCAACTGACGTCGGAATCCCGGTGGCGTCAGAAAGTACTTTCACTCATCCCTATGATGTCGGAGACTCTCAGTTTGACACCGCCGCCCAAGCCCGGTGGCAACGGCAGGACACGACCAGCACACTCCAGCTGTTCGCGCAAAACACCGGAGGAATAGCGTTCCTCGGTAGCAACAATCTGGCGCAGAGTTTTCGAAAGGCGATTCAAGACGATAGCAGCTATTACATGCTGGCATATTACGTCGCCCAGAACGGTACGAAGTCGGGATGGCACCCGATCTCTATAGTAGTGCACCAAAAAGGATCTCAGGCTCGGTTCCGTAATGGGTTCTTTTTTTCCACTGACCGCTCGGCGCCCTCTGCTCGTCAGGAAATTGCTCTAGCACTTGGCTCTCCCCTCGACTTCACAGGACTACCGCTTTCGATGATGTGGTCGGGACAAAATCCGGGTAAGCTTCCGGGGCAAGTGAGGGCGCAATTCGACCTCGTCATGCCGGCCAATTTTGCATCGGTAGATGAATCAGAGCGAAACCACATGATTGTCGATATCGCAGCTGTGGCCAAGGATTCCAACGGCAACATTTTTGCGAATCTGTCGCAACGTATCGACGATCACCTGAAGCCCGAAGGATTGGAGCAGATTCGTACACACGGGATGACCTACCGCAACGGGCTGCAGCTACCCCCTGGAGATTACGTGGTGCGCTTTGTAGTCCGCGATGCTCTAGGAAATCGTATGGGAAGCCTAATCGCGAATATCAAAGTGAAACTGTGAACCACTGGCTCGGAGTAGATCCTCTGATCGGCCCCAGCTCAAAAACGTTTGAGTTAGAGTTTCGGCGGAGCTGGCGGCGTAAACTGCGCCAAATCCGCGAACCCCAGCGTCTCTTCAATCCCGCTGATCTTTTTCTCCGCTTCCTCGAATCCGTCTTTGCCAAACACCTTGTGCTCAATGTCTTCAAATTGATCGGAAATCTCATCGAGCTGCTTGTCCGAGAAATTCTTTTTCCATGCGGGAAACACAATCGTGTCCTCCCGCGCAGCATGGTTCTGGTACATCAACACAAACGTTTCGAACACCTTCGCCAGGGGTTCAGCGTGAGCGGACGAAATCTTTCCGCCATTGGTGACCGCAAGAACGTAATCCGTGATCTCGCGCCCGCGATTGTGTTGCTCGGTTAGCATGTCGGCATAACGCCTGAGTTCGCTTCCCTGTTTGCGAATCAACGGAAAGATATGCTCCTCCTCGAGCATGCGCTCGTGATAATCCTCACCAAATGTTCGAAAGAGCTTGGCGGTTTGCTGCAATGCAGCCGCATCAACGCTCGCGGCATTCTGCCGCAACGTCGGAACCACTTCGAAATAAACCAGCAGCGCCCGACGGATCACGCCATGCTCGCGCATCAGATCTTCGGTCGCGGTCACCTCAGGTTCTTTCTCGCCGTTTTCTTTTCCCTCTTTTGGCGCTTGCGGTAACGGTTCTCCGAGAAAAGGAAGAGCCGCTGCTCCGGCAGCTCCCAAGAGGACGGACTCTCGCAACAGTTTTCGACGGCTCGAATCAACTGGCACAGGTACCCCGCTTTCAGTTCAACAAGTGTTGATCTGATTAGGGTGCGAAGTCTACGGCTGCGGTTGCACCCGGCGGATGAGCTTAAAACACGTGACGATCCGGCCAGTATCTATCACACTAAACCAGCCCACAGGGCGGAATTCGTTAGCCCAGGACGGAGTCCTGGGTAAGCCGACAACACAACCGAGTCCCGAAGGGACGGCAGTTGCGAAGTCACCCAACGGGAACATTGATCGGCGAGGCAGTCGCCAGAGCCGGAAAATACCGTCGCTGCAAATAGAACGCGACGTTTACCAATGCAATCATGACGGGCACTTCGACTAATGGTCCGATTACTGCGGCGAATGCCGCTCCGGAATTAATCCCGAACACCGAAACTGCCACCGCGATGGCCAACTCAAAATTGTTCGAAGCCGCGGTAAACGAGAGCGTCGCGGTTTGAGAGTAATCCCCGCCCAGCTTCTTCCCCATATAAAACGACACCAGGAACATCAGCACAAAATAAGTGAACAGCGGTACAGCGATCCGCAAGACATCCAGCGGCAGACGAACAATGTATTCGCCTTTCAGCGAGAACATCACCACAATCGTGAACAGCAACGCGATCAGCGTCAGCGGGCTCACACGCGGAACGAAGCTGTGGTCGTACCATTCACGCCCTCTGGCGCGCACCAGCGCGGTGCGAGTAAGAAATCCAGATAGAAACGGAATGCCCAGGTAGATGAAAACACTTTTCGCAATTGCGCTGATCGAAACGTTGACCACGGCGCCTTGAAGTCCAAGCTTTGCGGGAAGCACAGTGACAAAAATCCAGGCGTACAAGGAGTAGAAAAATACCTGAAACAGCGAATTGAAGGCTACAAGTCCGGCAGCGTATTTCGTGTTGCCGTGTGCCAGTTCGTTCCACACAATCACCATGGCGATACAGCGGGCCAGGCCAATCATGATGAGCCCCGCCATGTATTCGGGAAACCCGTGCAAAAACACAATCGCCAGAACAAACATTAGGATGGGTCCGACGACCCAGTTCTGCACCAGCGACAGGCCGAGTACGCGTTTGTTGCGGAAGACTTCGTGCAGTTCCTCATACCGCACCTTCGTGAACGGTGGATACATCATCAGAATCAGCCCCGCAGCGATTGGAATCGACGTCGTACCAATGCGGAAGCGATTCAGGAACGGAACGATTCCTGGGACAAGCCACCCGAGCACCACCCCGGCGATCATCGCCGCAAATATCCATGCGGTCAGGTAACGATCCAAGAAAGTGAGCCGTGATTTAGATTTCATTTCTGGCCAATCTTGTCGATTTCCTTTTTGAGGGCCAATTTGTCGATCGACGCCAGCGGCAGCGAAAGGAAAAGGCTGATCCTTCGCTCGAGAATCGAAAACGCATCGCGGAATGCGCGTTCCACTTCCTGTGGCGTACCTTGAACTGCCGCGGGATCGGGAACTCCCCAATGCGCTATCATGGGCTGGCCAGGCCATATCGGGCAGATCTCCTTTGCTGCGTTATCACAGACGGTAAAAACAAAATCCAGCTTAGGCGCCTCAGGTTTGGCAAACTCGTCCCAACTTTTGCTGCGCAAGTTTTCGGTAGGAATGCGCGCCATTTCCAACCGCTTCCGCGCTTCCGGCCGCACCGCGCCCGAGGGATGGCTTCCCGCACTGTAAGCGGTGAAGCGAGGTTTGCCTTTGAAGTTGAGAATGCCCTCGGCCATTATCGACCGCGCCGAATTCCCAGTGCACAGAAACAAGACGTTGTAGTGCTCTTGCATGGTTTTCCTTCGTGGACCGCAGCCTACCCTAAGCGAAGTCTAAGGGTGTCCTTCGTGGTTGCCGATTTTCCTCTGTGGATGTTCCTCCGTGAAACTCTGTGTCCTCTGTGGTTAATGTTTTAACTACAGCATGCAGTGTCACAACAGCGTTCTGCAGATTTCACGCCGCGCACAAACGCGCTCATAAATTTGCCATCAATCTGTGGAGCAATCGCATCCACATCGACGCCCGCTGCGGACAGAAACTCCCGGGCATCGTCAATCCGGTAAACGCGCGTAGGCTCGATAGTGATCTGTTCGAAGCCTGCGCCAGCCAACTGTGCGCGATACGCGTTCTCGTCAAGCGCCCCTGCAACGCACCCTACCCACAACAACACACTCTTGCGAATCTCATCATTGATCTCGCCGCGAGTCACGACATCCGCTACCGCGAATCTCCCTCCAGGCTTCAATACCCGAAATGCTTCTCGCAAAACTCGGTCTTTATCTGCGGAAAGATTGATCACGCAATTCGAAATAATGACGTCCACAGAATTGTCCGGCAGAGGAATGTTCTCAATCTCCCCTCTGAGGAACTCGACATTGTCAGCTCCGGCCTTGCGCTTGTTCTCATTGGCGAGCGCGAGCATCTCGTCGGTCATATCCAGGCCGTAAGCTTTTCCGGTCGGCCCAACCCGCTGGGACGAGAGCAAAACATCGATGCCGCCACCCGAGCCAAGATCAAGCACAATTTCGCCTGGATTCAACTGCGCCAGAGCCGTAGGATTCCCGCAACCCAATGAAGCCAGGGCCGCCTCTTCAGGGATGTGCTGTGTTTGGCCCGCCTCATAGAGATTGGAAGTAATCGGATCGCACCCCAACCCGCTCGCAGCCGTGGCGCCACAACAACCACTCCCGCCAGACTTCACTCGCAGCGCCGCCTGCCCGTATTTCTCTTTCACAATGTCCTTCACGCTCACCGTTTCCATAACCCTCCTTGTAATGTTGAACTCTCCCGGGTGTCGGCCCCCGCACCGCTCGTATCGGGACGGGCGTGCACGTCCGTCCGTCGAGCAAAACTCGACAAGCTCTCTCGCGCCACCGGAATCAAATTCTTATAACCAGAGCACTGCGCCAAAACACTAAGTGCAAATCTGCACAAAATCCTGCGGCTTGACCGCCTGATTTCGCGTACAACACTCCGCATACAAAAATTGCAGCAATTCCTGCAACGCCTCCGTATTCGCGGTATACCGCAGAAATGTGCTCTCCCGCCGCACATGGACTAGATCTTCGTTCTTCAGCTTGTCCAAATGATGTGAGAGCGTCGAGTTCGGAATCCCAAGCTCGGCCTGGATCTCGTTCACCACGAGCCCATCCGGATGAGCCTTCAACAGCTGCTGCATGATCCGCAACCGCGCCTCGGTTCCCATCGCCGAAAACATGTCCGCGTATTGAGTGACTTTGGCTATGGATTCATTCAGCATAATTCGATAATTGCAGAAACATAAATATAATGTCAAGTATTTTGGCCGAAATAACAACATAGGAAATGCCTTGAATCGCGTTGAAAGGCAAGTCGTTCCACTCCGCCCCAGAAAATAGGCGGTTTGTGAGAACACAATCAAGCGATGTCAAAGAAAATAGCCACCTGACGCTCCAGCATGTTAGAACTGTGGTTCACCGCGTAAATATCCAGAAGGGTGAAAGTCGCCAAAAATCACTTGAGCTAGATTCTCCTTCCGATTCGAATACAATGCAGCTCAAGTGAACGAAGCTCGAATCTCCGAACTGCTCTCTCCCTTTCTGGGAAAGACGGCTCTTTCTGATCGACAACTCTCAGCCGTCTGGACCTATCTGGAAATTATTCTGAAGTGGAATTCAAAAATAAATCTAACTGCGATCCGCAACGCCGATGAAATCGTGACCCGCCACTTTGGCGAGTCTTTTTTCGTAGCAGCGCGCCTCCTTCCGGACCAGAATTCAAACTCAAGCGTGATCGACATCGGATCAGGCGCTGGCTTCCCAGGCTTGCCAATTAAGATCTGGTCCCCTGGAATTGCTCTCACTCTGGTCGAATCAAACCAGCGCAAGGCCACGTTCCTCCGCGAGGTAGTTCGCGCTCTCGCCTTCGCCAAGGTCGACGCAGCAACGGAGCGCGCCGAAAACATAGCCATTCAAGCAGACGTTGTCACACTACGAGCCGTAGAGAGGTTCGAAAGCGTTCTTCCTGTCATCCAAAACCTTCTAAAACCCGAAGGCCACGCCGCCCTGCTGATAGGACTATCTCAAGTCGAAGTCGCGAAGACTGCTCTGCCGCTGCAATGGCAGGAACCGATCGCTATTCCGTTATCGCAAAGCAGAGTCTTGCTCGTCGGTCGCGGTCCGAGCCAAGAATTCTGATCGGCGCTTGGCTAGGCCTCGGGAAAAAATGTTCCACGTGGAACAACCAGCCAGGAAAATTCTAAAAGAAGAAGCTAGGCGGCGCGTGAATGTTCCACGTGGAACATTTTGCTGTGGAAAGCTTGTCCCATAACCAGGCGAGGTCCCTCTGATTCAATCAAATAGAATTCTTTAGTACCTGCACTGCAATCCGGCATTGCAAACCGGAAACTTCGGCACTATGCTGGCGTACAAGTCTCTGGTTCTCCTAACAATTCAATGGCCTGCATTATCGCTGTCGCCAATCAGAAGGGTGGCGTCGGGAAGACTACGACTGCCATTAATCTTGCGGCTTCGCTCGCAGCCGCAAAACTGAACACACTCCTGGTCGATTGCGATCCGCAATCGAACGCGACCAGCGGCCTTGGCCTGGGCAAGAACGCTGACCGAAACAGCACTTATAAGGTACTTGTGGGGGAGTGCGACGCCGCCAGCGCGCTCCAGGCGACCGACCTGGAACGTCTTTTTGTCTTGCCGGCGCACAAAAACCTGATCGGCGTCAATTTCGAATTAGTTGATGCCGAGAACAGGGAATTCAAGCTTCGGGACGCGCTGGTTCCCTTGCGGGAGAAATTTAACTTCATCATTCTTGATTGTCCGCCTGCGCTCGACTTGCTCACGCTAAATTCTCTGGTTGCCGCCGATTCGGTCCTGATCACGATGCAGGCGGAATATTTTGCGCTCGAAGGGATCTCTGAGCTTATGGATACAATCGAGCGGATTCGCGGCGCGCTGAATCCCGCGCTGGCGATCGAAGGCGTGGTTTTGACCATGTTTGACGATCGAACGAACCTGGCCCAGCAAGTGACGGCCGAATTGAAGCGTTTCTTCGGCGAGAAACTTTTTGCGACTTCGATTCCGCGGAACGTTCGGCTGGCCGAAGCTCCCAGTCATGGAAAGCCGGTTCTTCTTTATGATCCGAAGTCGCGCGGCTCGGAAAGTTATATCCAGCTCGCGAAGGAAATTATTGCCAAGCACATGCCGGGCTTCGAAGCATTCGCAGCGGCTGCTGGGGCCGAACAATCAGACAGCGCGAGTGAACAGGAAGAGAAACAGGTTGTGAATGCTCTGCGGTGGCGGCGCTGGCGGGACCGGAACAAATTGATCACGATTGATTTGAAGGAATGAAAGACCGTGAACACTCGTCGTTGGTCGTTGGTCGTTGGCCAAACACGGTTTTAGCGGAACAAATTGATTACGATTGATTTGAAGAAACTAGAAGTTCTATATCTTATAGATATTTTAATTATGAAAGCAATATCTTCTGGGAGACTCACGGACGAGGGCGTCCGCGCCACACGAGAGAAGAGGAGATACAGTGAGCGCTATTGAAGAGCACAAACCTGCTGAGAAGCGACGGGCGCTCGGACGGGGGCTTGATTCGCTGCTTCCATCTGGGCCGCGCGTCGTTGCTGCCGCACCGGCGGTGATGCCAGCGCCTGCTCCGGCCGCGGTGCCGGGAGAGATTGCGGAGTTGCATGGTGCCCATGTCTCGCAAAACCGGCGAGACATGGGGCACCCAGAGGACAGAAAATCCCCGCCCAAGCATAGCTTGGACGGGGCACCCTCGGGCGACGTTGTTGAGCAGATTCCGCTTGAGCTGATCGACGAGAACCCTTATCAGACGCGGCGTTCCTTCGATCCCGCAGCGTTGAAGGAACTTGCGGAATCGATCAAGGCAAGCGGTCTGGCGCAGCCGGTCGTTGTGCGTCCTGGGGAGAACGGGCGCTACCTGCTGGTGCTGGGCGAGCGGCGATGCCGCGCGTCAAAGCTGGCAGGGAAGACGACGGTGTCTGCAATTGTGCGCCGGCTTGGCAACGAGCAGGCGGCGGAAATGACGGTTGTCGAAAACCTGCAGCGTCAGGACCTGAATTGCCTGGAACAGGCGCAAGCCTTCGCGCGCCTGAGCCGCGAATTCAATTTGACGCAGGAGCAAATCGGCCAGCGCACGGGAACTTCGCGCGAGTCAGTCGCGAACTACATGCGCCTGCTTAAGCTGCCGCAAGCCGTGCTCGACCTGATCGGGCAGGGCAAGATCGGATTCAGCGAAGCCCGCGTGCTGCTTGAGGCAACACCGTATCTCGAGCCCTCAGGCATTGAGGAGATGGCGCGCAACGCGGTCGCCTATGACTGGACAGTGAAGGAGCTCAAGGCGCAGGTCAATTACCTGCAGAGTCCGATGAGGCAGGAGCCGGCCCCGCCGAGGCCGGTGGATCCGAATGTGCGTGACGCGGAGAACAGGCTCAGGGAGTCGCTGGGCATGCGAGTGCGGGTCCTGCATTACAAAGGCAATAAAGGACAGATTGTGATCCGCTACGAAAGCCTCGCAGATTTCGACCGGGTGCTGGATCTGCTAGGGCGGGACACGTAGGAGGAATCGGATAGTTGGATACGTTGCCGAGTTTGTTTCCGCCCACTGGGGCTGAAGGCCCGGATTTTATAAACCGCTTACGCGGCGCTCGAAGCGCCGCTCTTCCACGACGGCGCAGACTGTTGTGTCTTCAACGGTGCGTGAGAACCAAGCGAGCCAAGAACCAGAAGAGTAAAGGGTGGGAAGAAGGCATCGGAATACCTGTGTCCGGGTGGGCCAGGCACTCTGAAAGTTAGCATCTGCACAGCCTGTGTGGGTCGGACACTCCTGTCCGACGCCTTTGGGGTTGTTGTTTTCTCTACCAGCAGACCAGTTCCGAACGAGAATACTTCTCAGTAGTGACTGGCAGCGCACTTGTCCAAACAAGCCAAGATCAAAGGCGTCGGACCGGCTTATGTTTTCGAGGGAATGTAGGCTTGGAAACTGCTTTACAATACGGCTCAGCGGAGTACCAGCCGGTGTCGTCTTTTTCCACAGGCGCGAGATCGAAACCCCTCCTTGACGAGGCAGGATTTCAGCAGCTGCTGGCGGCCGCCTACGTCTTGCAGCAGCACAATGACACCGTTCGCGCTAAAGACCCCCGGCTCGACACGGCTTGGATCTTTTCCGAAATCGCGGAGACCCAGTCGCAGGTCCGTGAACGAGGCATGGATTTTTCCGCCGCGATGAGTCTCATAGTCGATCGCTTGCGCAAAGTGACCGATTCGTCTGGGGTGAGCGTTAGTCTTCTCAGATATGGAATCATGAGTTGTGCTGCCGAATCCGGGACTGCTGCAGCCGTTCGCGGCGGATCCATTGCGTTGAATTCACTCGTGGCAAGCGAGCGCGTGCGCAACGGCCGGGAGTTCCATTCTTCCGATGGGCAACGAGATACGCGACTCGACATTGCGGTGTGTCGCGAATTGGGGATCGGGTCCTTGCTCGCGGTACCCATTCAGAAGGCAGGGGAGATCGTTGGACTCGTCGAACTCCGGTGGAGCAAGGCGGACGGGTTCCACGAATGTGATGTGCGCACGTGCGAACTAATGGCGGCCTTAGTGACGGAAATGCTGGATACGAAAGACGCCGAATCTGAGCGCGCGGTCGGCGACCCACAGACCTTCATGCCATGGCCCGACACGAGAATCGAGGCCGCGCCGGAACCCCCGGAAAGCACTCACAGCCGAGCTTCGCAGGAAGCAACTACCGATCCTGCCGGAGTGCCTGAACAAGCACCCGAGGAACTCGCGCCGCAATGCAGGGTCTGTGGACGGCTTTTTGGCGCGGGTGAAGCTTTTTGCGGGAACTGCAGCATGCCGCGCGTAGCAGGGAGTCCCACTGAGAATCTGCAGAGCAAGTGGGCGTCGATGTGGTTCATGCACCAGGCGCAGGAAACCTTGCAGGAACGGGAACAGGCACTTGAGGTACCGCCTCCGGCCGTCGAGGAAGCGGAATATTCCAGCCAATTTCGAACTAGTTCAGATGCGGCCCCACCTGCTGTTTTCCCCGATACTCTCTCGCCTGAGACTGAAATTAAGCTCCCCGAGCCGGTAGAGCCGGAATCCCAAGCATTATCTATGTGGGTGCACCAGGAACGTGCGCACCACGAACCTGAGCAAACGCACCGTATGGCGCGGGGCGAGGTTGGCCGGAGTCTGCGGCGGGTGCTTGAGGGGCTGCGCCTGCATCTGCGGATGCCTCGTCGGACGGTTCAGTTGGTGATTGTCAGCTCTGTCGTATTTGCGCTTCTTCTGCTTTGGAGTATTCGCCCAGCGGGAGATCCGTCCCACCTAACTTGGTTCGAATCTCTGCTGGTGGAGTTCGGGCTGGCAGAGGTCCCGCAACAGCGGCAACCAGTATACAACGGTGTTGCCGACATCCGTGTGTGGGTTGACGTCCACACTGCGCTCTACTATTGCCCTGGCTCTGATCTGTATGGCAAAACGCCTGGAGGACACTTCAGCACGCAACGCGCTGCGCAGGAAGATCAGTTTGAGCCAGCTACGCGCGCCGCTTGCGAATGATTAATGATTAAGGAGCGGCCGCGCGCCGAATGCGCAGAGAGCGCCAAGCAAATGCGCTCCCTGCGAATTTTCGCGCGACTTCAGTGGGTGTGGGCGAGCAGTAACCCTTCGTGCCGGCGCGCTTCATACCAGAGCGCCAACTCTACGCGGTTCCAGAGCCCCAGCTTGTCGTAGATGGTTCGGAGATAGTTTTTGATGACGTGTTCAGTTGTGCCGATTTCGTCGGCAACTTCCTTGTTTTTGAGTCCTTGAGCGACGAGTTCGATAACTCGCTGTTCGCGCTCATTGGGGGTAGTCCTGCCGCTGCCTCCTCCGAACATAGCTGCCTCCTATATAAAAGGGTTGCAAGTTTTACTCGTTTGACTCCGCCATGAATTCCAAAGCGGGTGAACAGCCGGTTAAAGTGCGCTTTCACCGTCCGCCGCGCCATATTTAGTTGCTTGGAGATTTCATCGTTATCGCAGCCTTGTAGGAGCAGTTCCACGACCTGCCGCTCCCGTGGCCTCAAGAATCTTTCCTCCATCGACTCACCTCTTGCTGGAATGACTTCACCGTAATGCAGTCGAACGGCCCCGAACCACGGAGGATCATGTGAAATGGTTTGCACATACGGTGCCAAGTTGCTGGAAATCTAGGGGAATTGTGCTTTGATTTCCACAATCAACCGCGGTATGAGGAAAATCCGCAGCGAGCAGATGTCGAAGGATAGACATCTGCTCGAGAGAGTTTTGTGCCGGAGTGCCTTCAATTGTTAAAGTCCAACAAAAGAAGGTAAATATATGCCATCGAATCCAGGATTGAGCTAGGCGGCGTGGCTGGATTCGATGTAAGAAGAAGGTGTTACAACCACCTTTAACACGGTTCCAAATCACGAGGAATCGCAGAGGCTGTGGATTCTTAGGTCCCTTAGGGAAAATACCTTAGGTCAAATTTGCTTCTAGTGATGCATCCTTCGGAACTAATTACACTTTCGTGCTATTCACAAACTAGGCTCCCTTAGGCCTCTATTCCCGAACGGTCCTGGGAAACCCCTTACTCGGGCCCTAGTTCTTGCGCTCCAGAAAAATCCGCGAGTGGTGGATGGTAGGATTCATTTTCGACTTTCTTTCGCATGTTCACTTATTGCGATGTGGCAGTTCCCGTGCCGCTCGACCAGGTATTTACCTATCGTCTGCCTGATGGGATTCGCGTTGCGGCCGGCAACCGCGTGCTGGTGCCGTTTCGCCAGCAGCGTCTGGTCGGAATCGTCACCGATGTGCACGACCGTGTTCCCAAGGTTATCGCAAAAACAATTCTGCAAACGTTGGATGATGACACACCTGCGCTCACGGCCGAGTTGTTGCGAATGGGCAAGTGGATTGGCGAATACTACCTGGCTCCCATCGGAGAGGTGTTTCGCTCTATGCTGCCACTGAGCGCGGAATTCCGCCGCGCTGTCGTCTATCGAATAACGAATGACGGGCACATGGCGTTGCATCTTGCCGCCAACGCGGGATCGCCGGCGCGATCGAAGAGAACGCCCGAAGACCAGTACGCAGAATTCCGGGTGCTCGAATATCTGGCAGGCCGTGATCAGGCTCGAGAAGAAACGTTACGCAGCGCTACGCGTGTCGCTCGCGAACTGCTGGATGGGATGGCGCGGAAGAAATGGATCACGCGGGAAGATGTCTCTCATGCTGCCGATGCCGCGCGAATGAAAGAAGTCGCAGTCCTCAGGCACGCCGAAGGAAAGCTGAATGCGAACCAGCGGTTGGTGATCGAAGCGATTACGGGCGCCGGCGGGCGGCTTGCGGTTGAGGATTTGCGCGGACTTGATGTGCCGAGAAGCACGCTTGCAACGCTGGTGAAACGCGGGCTGGTCGAGATTTTAGAAGAACCCCTTGAACTTCCGCGTTCCGGCATCACCGGGCGAGGGCTTCGTGCAGATTTCGATTTCAATTCGGCGCAGCTGGCGGCGCTGGAACGAATCCGCGCAGCAGTTGATGCGCACAGCTTCGAAGGCATTCTGCTGCATGGCGTAACCGGATCAGGCAAGACGGCCGTTTATCTTTCGATCATGAAGTCGGTGCTGGATTCGGGGCGTTCGGCCATTTTGCTGGTGCCGGAAATTGGACTCACTCCGGCGGTGGCGGCGGATGTTCACGCAGTCTTTGGAGACGAAGTCGCGATCTTGCATTCCGCTTTGTCGGACAAAGAGCGTGCCGAGCACTGGCATCGCATTCGGCGGGGAGAGGCGCGAGCGGTGGTAGGAACGCGCTCGGCGGTATTCGCTCCAGTATCGAATCTCGCGCTCATTATTGTGGATGAAGAGCAGGACTCTTCTTACAAGCAGGAAGAGACGCCCCGATATCACGCGCGTGACGTGGCGGTGCTGCGAGCGAAATTATCCGATGCTGTGGTTGTGCTGGGGTCGGCGACGCCTTCGCTGGAATCGTACTTCAATGCAAAAAAAGGGCGCTATGTCCTGATGGAAATGCCGGACCGCGTCGAAAAACGCTCGTTGCCGGAAGTTGAACTCGTAGACATGCGGCAGGAATTTCAGGAGACAGGACACGAGCAAGTCGTGTCGCGCAAGTTGAACGAGGAAATTCGGCGGCGCTTAGAACGCAAAGAGCAGGCAATGGTGCTGCTGAATCGTCGCGGATATTCTCCCGTAGTCTTGTGCCGGACCTGTGGCAAGACACTAGAGTGCAAGAACTGCGCCATTGCGCTCACGCATCACAAAGTCAAGCACCGGATGGAATGCCATTACTGCGGCTTCATGGCTCCAGTGCCGAAGAATTGTGCTTCGTGTGGAAGTGAGTACGTCTATTTTCTCGGCACTGGATCAGAAAAGTTGGAAGAGCTGCTCCACGGACTTTTTCCGCAGGCGCGCATTGCGCGACTCGATCGCGACACCGTCGGCAGCCACGCTGATTTCGAGCGCGCTCTGAACGCGCTGGACACGGGCGAACTGGACCTGCTGGTTGGCACCCAGATGATCGCCAAAGGTCACGATATTCACGGAGTGACGCTGGTTGGCGTTGTCGGCGCAGACATGGCGCTGGGCATGCCCGACTTCCGCGCCGCCGAGCGCACCTTTCAACTACTCACTCAGGTAGCCGGGCGCGCCGGACGCGGGGAAGTCCCGGGCAAAGTAGTGCTGCAAACTTATTTTCCTGAGCACTACGCCGTGCAGTACGCAGCGCAGCACGATTTCGCAGGCTTCTACGAAAAGGAACTCCGTTTCCGCAGCTGGATGCACTATCCGCCTTACAGTTCACTTGCCAACGTGATGGTCCGCAGCGCAAAACTCGACGACACGCTCCGCTGGTCAGGCGCGCTCGGCCGCTGGTTCGAAAAAACGCGCCATGAAGGAGTGCGCGTGCTCGGCCCTGCCGCTGCGCCCATCGAGCGACTGAAGCGCGATTACCGCTATCACTTCATTCTGAAGTCCCCAAGCCGTCAGAAGTTGAATTCGCTGCTGCGGGAAATGCTGGCGCAAGTGGCGAAAGAAAACATCCCGCGGACGAATGTGATTGTGGATGTGGATGCGCTGTGGCTGATGTAGAACCGTCGCCGACCGCGGCTTGGTGTTCGTTGACGGAAGATCGGTGTTCGACAATTGGTTAGCATAGAAGGCTCATGGATCTTTACATCATCGGGACCGAATGGAGCCGGTAAAACGACGTTCGCACAAAATTTCCTGCCCAAGTACGCAGATTGCAAAAACTTCATCAACGCAGACCTGATTGCAGCCGGCATATCTCCGTTCTCTCCCGAAGCTGCGGCGGTACGCGCAGGCCGGCTGATGCTGAGTGAGATCAAATTCTATGGACAAAGACGATTGCCATTTGCGTTCGAGACCACATTGTCAGGTCGGAGTTATCTGAGATTTATTCAGCAGCTTAAGAATCAGGGCTACAAGCTCCACTTCTTCTTCTTGTGGGTTGGAGCCGCTGAAGTCGCGTTGTCAAGACCGCCCTGGCCAGTGCCACGCCGGAGTGTTCATTCGTTTCATGCCCGCGATTGAGGTTTCCCCGAAATTCTTTTCGAGCACAATGTGGGTTAATTCCCGGCTGCTCGGACAGGGCTGCAATGAGCTTTGCGGCGTGAGTGACCACGATAACCTGCGACTTCTCCGAAGCTCGAGAGATTAAGCGCGCCAGCGCCCCTAGCAGATCGGGGTGCAGGCTCGTCTCGGGTTCGTTCAACACCATGACTGCCGGAGGCCGCGGCGTTAGCAGCGCGGCTATCCAAAGCACATAGGGTAGCGTTCCGTCAGAAAGCTCGGCTGCATCCAGCGGTCTGAGCATCCCGCGCTGTTCCATAGCGAGCGCAAACCGCCCTGAATTATTTGCAACTGAGAGCCTGTTGCCGTGAAAAGCATCGGAGACCGCTGTATCAGTGCATTGCTGTCGCCAATCTCTTGGATGGTCTCGATGGCTGCGGCGAGGTCGGAGCCGTCGTTGCCCAGGACTGGAGTGCGAGTGCCGATCTGGGGGAAACGCGCAGGTGCGTCTGCATCCGTCCTGAAGTGATCATAGAAGCGCCACGCGCGAATTGACTCGCGCAAGAGGAGCAACTCCGGCGCGTTTCGCGGATCAGCAACATGCATCATCATGCTGTCGAAGGCCGCGAGTGAGTCGGCAACGATATTCCAGCCATTATTCTCGCTACGAATACGCACAATCGGGCCGTGCCGGTCCACGAGCGTAGTTGAGGGACGAAGCGTTGCCCCATGCCAGATGTACTCTTGCTTGATCTCGGGATCTAGGTTGAATGCAGAGGTACTATAGGGCTTAGAAGTCCCAGGTCGACCAGTATCCAAACTCGTCGCCCGCAAAACCCAGACGCAAGTTTACGGGATGCTTTCTTCTCGTGCCCTGAACTGGGTAGTCACCCCGCTTCACCGCCCGTGAGATTGATTCCGGCCCTGCCCGCAGCGTGGATTGAAGACCACTCTCACGTGCAAGGGGATGTGACAACTCGCCCCTGCGCTGTATCGGCCAGGAGCCGCAGTGCTCGATACACTTGATTTGCCGCTTCCATTTGGCCCAGTAATTACATTCAATCGGCCCAACGGAACGATCAGGTTGCGCAGAGAGCGATGATTGGAAATGGCAAGTGTCGTGAGCATTCAGGTGAGTTCAGGCTCGTCGAATCCTACCAAAACACTGCCTAGTTGCGGAGGACAAGGATGACCCTCGCGCGAAAACATTTTTCCGGCATTCTCTCCGCCAGGAGCCTAGAATATTTCGGCAGCCCGAATCCCAGCCATGGCGACTGCCGCAACCACCACTCAAGACGAGCGAACACCACACTTCGGCCAGGCAGCGGGCCCGTGCGCGATGGTGCTGTTTGGCGCGTCGGGTGATCTCACGAAAAGAAAACTCGTTCCTGCGCTCTTTAATCTGGTGACCAGCAGAAGACCGCGGTACCGAAGCCTGGGACTGGTTCCAGCAGCGGCTCTATTATCAGTGTGGTGATTTTTCCGATCCGGCCACGTACTCCATGGTTAGTGCCCGGCTCGGCCAGATCGATCAGCAGCACAATACCGCGGGCAACTACCTCTTTTATCTGGCGACTTCGCCAAGATTCTTTGCGTCCATCGTCGAGAAGCTGGGCGGCATTGGCCTCTCTAGCCAGGACAATGGCCACTGGCGGCGAGTCATTATTGAGAAGCCTTTCGGCAACGACTACGATTCTGCTCGCGCGTTGAACCGACAAATCAAAGCGGTGCTCGCGGAAAATCAGATTTATCGCATCGATCATTACCTCGGCAAAGAGACGGTGCAGAATATCTTGGTCTTTCGTTTTGACAACGCCATCTTCGAGCCCATCTGGAACCGCCGCTACATTGACCACGTGCAAATCACCAATGCGGAGACCGTCGGCGTTGAACAGCGTGGCGGATATTTCGATACCGCGGGAACTCTGCGCGACATGGTGCCCAACCATGTAATGCAGCTTCTGAGCCTGACCGCCATGGAATCACCGGTCTCGTTTCATGCTGATGCTGTTCGCAGCGAACAAGCCAAGGTCCTGAACGCTATTCAGCCGCTGGCCTCAGAAGATGTCCTGCAATACAGCGTGCGTGGGCAATATGGCGAAGGTTCTGTCGGGGATGAGCGGGTCAAGGCTTATCGGACCGAGCCAGGAGTTTCACCGGAATCGAGGACAGAAACTTTTGTCGCACTCAAGTTGAACATCGACAATTGGCGCTGGGTTGGCGTGCCGTTCTACTTAAGGACGGGGAAGCGTCTCGCCAAGCGCCACACTGAGATTACGATTCAGTTTAAGAAAACCCCATTCGTGCTCTTCCGCAATGCGCCTGTCCACAAGCACTCCAATCAATTGGTGATACAGATTCAGCCACTCAGCTTCGGCGCAAAAATCCCCGGCCCGATTCTGCGGGTGGGATCGGTGGACATGAGTTTTGAATATTCCAAGTATTTTGGCGCAGACGCATACACTGGCTACGAAGTATTGCTCTACGATTGCATGATCGGAGATGCCACGTTGTTCCAGCGCGCCGACATGGTTGAAGCCGGATGGAACGTAGTTGACCCCGTGCTGGACGTGTGGAAAGCGCTTCCGCCACGCAGATTTCCCAATTACGCTTCCGGTACCTGGGGCCCGAAAGAATCCGACGAACTGCTGCAACGAGACGAGCGGGAGTGGAGGACAATCGAATGATTCTCGCAGGCGATATTGGAGCGACACGCACCCGGCTGGCCGCCTTTCAAACCGAAGCCAGCAAGCTGGAGCTGGTGGTGGAGAAAACTTACAGAAGCCAGGACCACAGCGGCTTGCAGGAAATCATCAGCGCGTTCGTGAAGGGCGAAGGTATCCCAGTTCACAGCGCCTGTTTTGGCGTGGCGGGCCCGGTGCGGGCGGGACGAAGCAAAATTTCCAATCTCCCCTGGACGATTGATTCACGCGAACTGGCTGCTCAACTCAAACTCGGCTCAGTAGGGCTGATCAATGACCTTGAAGCTTACGCCTACGGCATCGACGCGCTCGAATCCAAAGACTTCGTTACTCTGAGCGAAGGTGTCGAGGACGCCGAAGGCAACCGCGTTGTGATCTCCGCGCGCACTGGCCTGGGAGTGGCGGGTCTCTATTGGGATGGATTCCGGCACCACCCTTTCCCTTGTGAAGGGGGTCATGCTGACTTTGCTCCCAAGAACGACCTTGAAGCTGACCTTGCCCAATATCTGCGCAAAAAATACGACCACGTGAGCTGCGAGAGAATTCTTTCCGGCCCCGGCATCAAAAATATCTACGATTTCCTTCGCGACGCGAGGAAAGCCGAGGAACCCACGTGGCTGCAGAAGCAGATGAGCGCGGCGCCCGATCCCCCTGCCCTGATCTCGCAGCTTGCGCTGGAAAAGAAGGCGGCAATTTGCGATCAGGCACTAAACATTTTCGTCGGTGTCTACGGATCGGAAACCGGAAACTGCGCTTTGAATTTCCTTGCTACTGGCGGGATATTCGTCGGTGGAAGCATTGCGGCCAAAATCGTTCCCCGAATGCAGGATCCAGTCTTCATGAACTCATTTCTGGACAAAGGCCGCATGCGCTCTCTGCTCGCCGACATGCCGGTGAAGATTGTGCTGAATGATGATTGCGGGATTACCGGTGCAGCGCGGTACACGCTGATCCAAAAGGCATTCAAGATGCCGGCCCGGGCCTCGGCTTAGAGGGCCGGTAAGATATCTCTCGATCTTCTTCTCCATCGGGTCACCTTTTTCTGTGTTGCCCGTCTAACGCTAATTGACCAAGCTTTCTGCGGCCCGAAACGATGACCTTCCCTCCAAAAGGAGACTTCCATGCGCGCTTTCACGCTCCTGTTCCTGATCGCCTATTCCATATCACTCTTCGCGCAGACTGAAGAGCAACACGGAGTCCAACTCGGCGATCTCGATCGCACCGCCGATCCGTGTAATGATTTTTCCAAGTACGCCAACGGAACCTGGCACGCGCAACATCCGATTCCGGCCTATATGGACCGGTGGAGCCGGCGGTGGGAAGCGGGCGAGGTCGCAAAAGACCAGCTAAAGACCATCCTCGATGATGTCTCCAGCCGCACTGATTGGCCGCGAGGTAGCGTTGAGGAATTAGTCGGCGACTATTACGGTTCCTGCATGGACGAGGCACGAATTAACCAGCTGGGCATCACGCCCGCTGTGCCTCTCTTGAAAGACATGGACGCAATGAACGGTCCCGCCGACCTGCAGCGCATGGTCCTTCGTCTGCACGAACTGGGCATCTTCGTACCCTTTGGACTGGTTTCGGCGCCCGACAATCACAATCCCTCGCAGACGATCGCTACAGTCTTTGCCAGCGGATTGGGACTGCCCGACCGCGATTATTATCTGAAGCCCGAGCCCCGTTTCGTGGACGCTCGCGAGAAGTATCTGGTTCACGTGGCGAACATGTTCAAGCTGGCGGATTATGAGGAAGCAAATGCCAAGACCGCCGGCAACACCGTTTTCCAAATGGAAAAGAAGCTGGCAGAAAATTCGCTGGATAACGTAGCGTTGCGCGATCCTCAGCAGACAGACCATAAAACCGCTTTCCCGGATCTGAAAAAAATGGCCCCGGCGTTTGATTGGGACACTTACTTTTTAGCGGCAGGAATTTCGCACGCCGACCTGAATGTCGCTGAGCCCAAATTTATGCAAGAAGCGGACCGCCAATTCCGTGAGACTTCCCTGGCCGAATGGAAGACTTATCTGAAATGGCAACTGCTCCACGGCCAGGCGAATGTTCTCTCGGAGTCCTTCGTTAAGGAAAACTTTGCTTTTTATGGCCAATACCTGAGTGGCGCAAAAGAGCTGAAGCCGCGCTGGAAACGCTGCGCTGAATCTACCGATCAGCTACTCTGAGAGGCGTTAGGGCAGAAGTACGTAGAAAAATATTTTTCT